>Ga0206678_10000043_pt1 | contig 70611 bp, 89 predicted proteins | sample M180m12015metaG_FD_155453 | JGI IMG/M metagenome (GOLD analysis project Ga0206678, IMG submission 155453) | Ammonia-oxidizing marine archaeal communities from Monterey Bay, California, United States - M1 80m 12015 | ecosystem: Environmental > Aquatic > Marine > Intertidal zone | place: USA... | reverse complement strand
TTTGGAACAAATCTTACAACAGATTCAACATGATGAGTCATAGGAAATAAGTCTATAACATTAATCTTATCTAAAGAATAACCAGAATTTTCTAAAAACCTACTATCGCGAGCTAAAGATGCAGGATCGCAAGATATGTAAACAATTCTTTTAGGAGATTTAGATACTATTTTATCTATTGTACTTTTACCGGCTCCCGTTCTTGGTGGATCTAATAAGATTGCATCAATATTATTTAATTGAGATAATTTTTTATCTACTAAGCCTTTATGAATCGTTACATTTTTATATTTTTTAAAAATTTTTGATGCATCTCTAATTGCGTGATTACTCAGTTCAATCATATGGACATGACCCTTACTTCCAACTTTATCAGCTACTGGCATAGTAAATAGTCCAACACCTCCATAAAGATCGCATACAACATCGCCTTGTTTTAATTTCATAAAACTTATAGCCAAATCTGATAATATTTTTGGTGCTTCTTTATGGCTCTGCCAAAATGATTGTGGAGAAATATCATAAACGTTTTTATCTACTAATTCTCTTATTTTTTTTGGACCAGATACAGTCATTTTTCCTCTTGATATGTTAACTTGATTTGAACTAGACACTGAGACTCTTACACGATCAGTCCCGCCCCATTCTTCGTTAAATAAGCTAGATTCGTTGATTTCTTTAACGGCAATCGCGCAACGATCTATCTCAACAACTTTTTTGGTTTTTGGAGCATATAAGCCTGCTTTGCCATTCTCAGAAATTGCAAAATTAAATCGAGTACGCCATCCCAAGCCATTTTTAGGTTCAACACTAACCATTTCAGGATCAACTTCCATTCTTGCAATACGCATAAATTGATCTCGAATAACTTCTAGCTTAAATTTTTGTTGAGCAGACATATTAATATGTTGAAAATCACAACCTCCACATCCACCTGGAATAGCATAATTACAAATAGGTTTAATTCTGTCAGTTGATTCACTTAGAATTTCTACAGCATCACCGTGGGCTAATTTTGATGAAACAGATGTGATTTTTACAATAGCTTTCTCACCTGTTATTGCATGTCTAACAAAAACGACTTGGCCGTTATGGCGAGAAATAAAATGTCCGCCATTGGCAATAGGGCCAATTTCAACTTCGATTTGATCTCCTATTTTTAAACTTTTATCCATTACCATAATTTATCAATAGATGCAAAGTTTGTAGCTTTTTTCTTTTTAAGCTAACTCTAAATAAGTCTTAACATCAGAAAGTACGCTTTTAAGCAGTTTCTCATCTGATTCTAAAAGTATCTTCACTTTTTCTCTTCCTTGAGCTACTTTATTACCCTTATAAGAGAACCAGGAGCCCATTTTCTCAACTACGCCGCCTTGTAATGCTAAATCAAGCAAATCACCTGCATAAGAGATACCTTTACCGTACATGATGTCAAACTCGGTCATTTTGAATGGTGGAGCAACTTTATTTTTTACAACTTTCACTCTAGTTCTGTTTCCAGTCATATCTGTGCCTACCTTAATAGCAGCAATTCTACGGATATCTAACCTAACTGATGCATAGAATTTTAACGCTCTTCCACCCGGAGTAGTTTCAGGACTGCCGAACATTACTCCAATTTTTTCTCTAATCTGATTAATAAACACAACACATGTTCTTGATTTATTAATAGGGCCAGATAACTTACGTAAAGCCTGAGACATTAAACGTGCTTGCAGTCCAACAGTAACATCTCCAATTTGACCTTCTAGTTCTTTTATAGGAACTAATGCAGCAACAGAGTCAATAACAATAACATCTAAAGCGGTTGTTTCAAGAAGCTTTTGTAAAATATCTAATGCTTGCTCTGCAGAGTCTGGTTGAGAAACTAATAAATCATCTGCATTACAACCTAAATTCTTTGCATATTCAGGATCTAAGGCATTTTCTGCATCAATAAATGCTGCTTTACCTCCATTCTTTTGACATTCAGCAACAATATGTAAGGCTAGGGTTGTTTTTCCAGAAGCTTCTGGACCAAATATCTCGACAACTCTTCCCCTAGGAACACCACCAACACCTAAAGCCATATCCAGAGATAAACATCCTGTAGAAATAGCTTCAACATCTAAAGTGGCTGTTCCACCTAGACGCATAATTGAACCTTCACCATATGCTTTATTAATATCTTGTGTTGCTGTTTCTAGCGCTTTATCTTTATTTGCTCTTGCTTTATTTGTTGCCATATTGTTTTCCTCTTTAAATTTATATTCCTTTAGAATTTTCTAAAATTTTTCTTATCTCATTGAGACATAAAATGACAGTAAGTTCACGATTGATACTGCGATTTGGTGTCAAATTATACTTCTTAATATATACATTATTTTTATAAAATATTCCAACAAATACTAATCCTACTGGTTTTTCTTCGCTACCACCACCTGGACCCGCTATACCTGTTATGCTTACGCCCATTTCACTATCTAATTTTTTAGCAATATTCACTGCCAATTCATGAGCAGTTTCTTCACTAACAGCTCCATATTGATCTAAAGTTTTCTGTTTAACACCAACTAAATCGTGTTTCAATTCATTGCTATAACAAACAACGCCACCATTAAAATATTTAGAACTCCCCGCAGTCTCTGTAAGTCGTGCACTCAATAAACCTGCTGTACAAGATTCAGCTGTAGCAATTCTTGTATTGTTATCAATTAAAAGACCTGCAACAACTTCTTCTAATTTATCAGAATCAAAACCATAGACATATTTATCAACTCTTTTAACAATAGACTTAAGCAAGCTATCAACAATCTCTATATCTTCAGCCGTTAATCGAATATCAACTCCAAGCATACGATGCGGTAAAAATGCAATATCACACTTATCCTTATTTGCATCTATAATATCAGATATTTTTTCTTGAAGAATAGATTCTGGTACTCCAGTAGTCCTTATTGACTTACACACTACCTTACTCTCTAATGCTTTTTCAAGAACAGGTAAAACATAATTTGTCATCATAGATTTCATTTCTTGAGGAACGCCTGGTAATGCAAAAAAATGTGTTTTCTTAGGACCGCCTTTCAGGGCAGTTTTTACAGTTTTAAAAAGCGATGAGTGATCTTTTGTATAATGCAATCCTCTGGCTGTTCCTACTAGATTTGTTATCATTTTACCGTTTTTTGATTTGTAAGCTTGATTCTTATTTAAGTTTGGCATTTTAAAGTTGAGCTTTTTAAAACGGTCTTTCAGTATACTCCAATATTCCCTATCAAATTCATGCTCATCATCAAAATAATCTAGGAAAGTAGAAACAGTAATATCATCAACAGTTGGACCTAAACCTCCTGTAACTATTACATAGTCACACTCCCAATCTTTCCACATAGATTCTAGAGTATCACAGATATCGTCATAATCGTCTTGAATAGTTTGCCTTATGTGCACTTTCATTCCAGACTCTAAAAGCTTTTGACCAATCCAAGCAGAGTTACGATCAATCGTAAATCCGCTTAATAATTCATTTCCAATGGTTATAATTCCAATCTTCATCATAGGATCCATAAATAAATACTTAAAATAGATATAACAATAATAGAACTTAACAATCCTGCCACTAAATCGTCTGCCATAATTCTCATTGGTGAATCAATAGGGTCAGTATCAAATTTTTTCCACCACAAAGGAGCATTTTTAAGATCTTCGCTCCAACCTACAGGTCCGATTTTGCTAATATCAAAAATTCGAAACAGAACAAACGTTAACACGAATAGTAATTCTTGATTATTAATATAGTTTGGGAGATCGAAAGAAAACCCCCCAAAAAACCAAGAAAAAAGCCCTACAATCATAATAGCGAATGACATCCCAGCGATTTCGTCTAATACAAATTCTTTTGGATCTTTAGAATCGAAGAACGGTAATGATTGTTCATATAGATATCCAAAAGAAAAAAATGACATCATATATGTATACAATGCTATTTCACCACTGAGAGCATTTGTCGATGAGTCTTCGAATATAATAACTAGAAATAGGATAAATAAAGAAGCCCAAGTTCCTCCTCCTGGCAATCTACCTAAACCAAAAAGGGTAACAATCTGATAAGCTATCTTGTTTTTAAAATCCATTTTTGATGACATACTCAGCTCCTGTTGCTGCTGCATAAATCGCATTAAATGAAACAATTAGATTAATAATCTCTTGTGTAGGATTGTTTAATAAGATAACAATAATCATAACATGTTGAAATACAGTTTTCCATTTTCCATATTGAGATGTTACTAAAGGTTTTTTCTTACCAATAAGATAGTTTCTGTACATTGTAATTAAAATGTCGCGACCAATAATAATACCATAAGCCCAAAGTAGTATAATTCCTTGATAAGCTAGTATGCTCAATGTACCTATCATGAGAATTTTATCTGCTAAAGGATCAAGATAATTACCTTTTTCTGATACAAGATTATGTTTGCGAGCCAATCTTCCATCAGCAACATCACTGAAACTGCAATAAGCAAAAACTAATGCAGCTGCTATATAGTTATTGATATAAATAAGATATATGATAAGCGGAGTAAGGATAATACGAGAATAGGTTAAAAAATCGACAAAGTATTTCAATTCAGCTTTACCCTTCCTTCGATAGCAGTAGTCACTGTTTTATCATCTATATATTCTAGATTACTACCAACAGGTAACCCCACTGCTAATCTAGAAATAGTCACTTTTTTATCTTTTAATATTTTTTCTATATACATCGCAGTTGCATTACCTGACGTACTTGGGTTGGTAGCAATAATGATTTCTTCTAATTTGTCATCAATACGATTTAAAAGCTTATCAAATGATAATTCTGATGGCCCTATTCCATCCAATGGTGATATAGCGCCTCCAAGTACATGATATAATCCATCATAACTATTAGTATTTTCAATTTTTACAGCATCTTCAACATTCTCAACAACACATAAGCATGAGACGTTTCGATTCGAATTACAACTACAGTCTTCGTCTTCTTTCAAGAAAATCATTCCACAATTATCACAATTAGCTAGCTTTTCACTTATATTGTCTAAGGAAACCGTTAGATCTTTTGCAATAGATTTATTAGAGCGAACAATGAAGTATGCAATACGTTCAGCACCCTTTCTTCCTACGCCTGGAAATTTTGTTAAAGATTCTACTAATTGTTCAATATATGCTGTTACTTTGCTCATTAAAATCCTGGAAGATTATCCATTAAACCACCTGTAACAGATTTTAGTCTTTTTGCAGACGTATCTTTCGCTTTTTCTAAAGCATCATTTACGGCAACTTTAATTGCATTTTCAATAATATATGCATCGCTACTCAACAATGTTTCTTCAATGGTAACTTTTGTAGTTTTCATATCAGCTGTCATAGTAACAACACATGAGTTATTTGAAGAAGATCCCTCAACTTCAACTTTCTCCAATTCTTTTTTAATTTTGGTCATTTCAGATTTCATATTCTGTGCTTGCTTCATCATTTCTTTCATATTCCCAAACATTATGCAAGATCCTTTCCGTCAAATAATTCGACAATATCATTTTGATTAATTTCTTCCTTTACTTCTTCAATTTTTTCTACATCTGTATCAACAACAATTTTTATCTTTAATGAAGAGCTTAGAGCTGAATTTATTGTAGATGCAACAAAAGGATCCTGCAGTAATTTTTGGCTAAATTCATTACTATCATAAGATATTAATTCTAAGGTATTCCCTTTTAAGTCTCCGACAATACATGATTCTAATAACACTCCAATAGATCCTCTTTCTTTAGAGATTTTTTTTACAATCTTATCCCAAGAATCTTTTACATCTTCTATGGATAATTTAGATGGTTTACTCTTTATTTTTTTTTCTTCTTTCTCTTCCGATTTATCAACTTGTACTTTAGGTGCTGATTTTACGGTAGGAATAGATTTTTTAACTGGTTTTTCAACTGGAACACTTTCGATTGTGTTTGAATTTAAAAAACTCTCAATATCTATACTTTTGTCAAATTGTAACAATTTGATTAATGTCATTTCAAAAATTAAATATTGATCTGAAAATTGTTTAATTGATGAATACAACTCTGATATATTTGTCGACAATCTCACTAAATCTTTTAATGTCCAATCATAACTAACGCTCTTATATACTTTTGCTATTTCAGGTGATATACCAGCTAAGCCTAACCCATTATTGTAATGCAAAAGTGATAGATTGCGAAAATGACTTATTAACCCTTTTAGAAGGTCTTCAATTATATATCCTTTATCTCTAATTTTTTGTATCACAGATATAAGACTATCTCCGTCTTTGTCATGAAGAGCGTCTGTGATATTAAAATAAATTTCTGTAGGAACGATACCAAGCAAATCAATGACTATCTTATTAGTAATTTTTTTATCACTAAACACTAGTACTTGATCTAAAAAACCTAAAGCATCTCTCATACTACCTTCAGATTTACTAGCAATTAAATCCAAAGATGTATCATCAATTTTCACTGACTCTACTTTTAATATGTGCTTTAACCTATCTTTGATAATGGTATTCGTCATAGGTAAAAAATCAAAACGTTGGCATCGAGAAATAATTGTCTGTGGAACCTTATGAATATCTGTGGTAGCCATAATAAACTTCACATGCGTAGGTGGTTCTTCGAGAGTTTTAAGCAATGCATTAAATGCTTGGACTGTCAACATATGAACCTCATCAATAATAACTACCTTAAACTTACCCGATAAGGGCATAAACTTGATATTTTCTCTTAATTCACGTATTTCATCAATACCTCTATTTGACGCACCATCAATCTCAATAACATCCATTGACCTACCTTCTATAATTTCTTTTACTGTATCTGATTCGGCATCATAGTCTATGGAAGGAGTATCCGAACCATTTAAAGACATGGCTAACAACCGAGCTGTTGTTGTTTTACCGACCCCTCTAGGACCGGCGAATAAAAAAGCTTGAGCAATACGATTCTTTTCGAATGCTTTTTGTAAAGTTTCGGTGATATGGTCTTGACCCACAACATCCTTAAAATGTTTTGGTCTCCATTTTAGTGCTAAAATTTGGTAATTTTTACTCAATTGAATCCTTTGCTTTGGACAATTTAACAAAAGTTTTAAATTTTATAATGATAAATAATGAAAGGTTGTAAATAATGTTTATAATTCCAACAGAACAAACAATTGAATATGCCAAGAAAAATCATGATGATGGTAAACCTCTCGTCCAAATAAATCTCTTTTCATACAATAAAAATGCTAAATATAAAGATAGTACATTAAACACTATATCTGGAAGAGATGCCTATAAGAAATATTCTGATATTGCCACTAAAGCAGTTATGAAAGTTGGTGGAAAGGTATTATGGTGGTCAAGAATAAGACTAACAATGATTGGTCCAGATAAAGATAAATGGGATGAAGTTGGAGTAGTGTGGTATCCTAATATGAAAAAATTTCTTGAAATGACTGAAATTGATTGGTATAAAACTTCTTTTATTCATAGAGAAGCTGCATTAGCAGATACAAGATTAATTACTTGTTATGATATGTCACAATCTATGAAAATGAAGCTACGTTTAGCTTCTTGGTTTGGAAGATTTTTTTTCAAATAAAAAAGCATAAAATCAAATTCTATGCTTTTTTATTCAATTATTAATAATTAAAGATTAGTTATTTTGCATACGTCTCAGCTGTTTCTGATGAAAATTCAAAACATTCTACCTCTTCATCTCCATTAACTTGAGCTGTATGACCTGGTAAAACTTCATATGCATCACCAGGACCAAATGTCTCTTCTGATCCATCGTCACCAAAAATTGTTAAATCACCTTTGGTAACAACTCCTAAATGATGCGCTTGACATGTTTCAGTACCTGCAATTGGACTTACACATTCTGTCCATGTCCAACCAGGCTGTGAAGTTAGTCTAGCAACTTTTCCTGATGGAAATTCTAGAAACTCAACTTTCATTTTATCTGGTTCTCGCAATTCGTCAGGATTGCTAAAGTTCTTTTTTATTACATTTGCCATATTAATTCCTCTCTATTCATTTTCTTTATCTAATTGAGATTTTAAACTGTCAGCTTTAGCAATACTTGCTTTAAGTCCCATTTTAGCTGATTGTTCAAAATATTTTAATGCATCAGCATTATTACTAATTGCTAAATAATAATCTCCCATTGAATCATATGGATTTGCTGATCCAGAAGCTCTTCTAACTTGCTCTTGTAACATTTTACCTGCGTTATCTAAGTCACCTTTTTCCATGTATGCATATCCCATCATATTTAATACTGGAGTAAAGTTAGGGTTCATTGCATATAAAGCTTTTGCTCTATCAAGAACCACATCTGCTCCCCTATCTGAGATTGTAGCAAACACTGTTTCAAATGCTAGGAAAGAACTTTTGCTCTATCAAGAACCACATCTGCTCCCCTATCTGAGATTGTAGCAAACACTGTTTCAAATGCTAGGAAAGAATCGTCTGAATATTTATCAGCTAATCTCTCGCTTAATGCGTTAAAAGTGCTAGTTCCATTGGTCATATCGTTAGCTACGGCATTAATCATTGCAGCTTCATCTTCTGACGCATTTAAAGACATGCTAACCGCGATATCTAGGTCATCTGCAATATCACCTTGATTACCTAAGAAACCGCTTGTTCTAGCTCGCATTGCGTATGCAAGTGCAAAAGTAGGATCTTGTTCAATTGCATATGAAAATGACTTATATGCATTTTCCCATTCAAGATTGTAAAGTTGCCATCTTGCCCTATCAAATCCATTGCTCGCATCTTGGCTTTCTGTGCTCACGCGCATAACCTTAGCTTCATCATGAGATAGTTTTGCTTGATACTGAGCTAAAGCAGTATTTCTTGGACCCCATGAAAAATTTGGATCCATTTCTGTTGCTTCCATATAGTACCTTACAGCTAAATCATAGTCTCCTTTATTTAAATAGAATTCTGCAAGAGAATCCAATGCATTGGCCTGTTTTGGATCTAATTCCATATACTTTTCAATATATGGTAATGCCATATCATATTCTTCTGAATCAGAATCAATATTCCACATATAAGAATAAGCTAATAAGTTATACAAATGTCCTCTGTTCAATCTGTCAGCTGCTGCTAATAGCATTTCTCTTGCTTCTTCTATCTTATCCTCGGCTTGAAGACTTCTGTAGGCACCAGCAGCTAAAAATCTATCATTTGGATACTTCGCATATAAGTCAGCATATCCTGCAAATCGATTACCTTCACCATTTATCCAATCTACTGCTGCTTGAGCAAGTGTAGTTTCTGGATGTCCAGGTTTTGATAATTCTAAAGCAGTCTCAAATAATTCTCTTTTTAATACCCTGTCTTGTTCTACATGCGCCTTATTTAAATAACATGTTACACAATTAGGATCCTTATCAATTCCTTTATCAAATTCAGCTCTTGCTACATCAAACATAACATGATGCCCTGCATCTAATCCAGCGGCAGCTTCTTTTGAAGCATCTCCAGTTTGTCTAGGCATTTCACCATCAGAGCTTCCACAACTAATAAATAATATTGCTGTAAAAATAGCTGAAAGCATTAAAGTGTATTTTTTCATTTTTATTTCCTTTATCTGTTAATTTATTATCTGGTAAATACAAACATTGATTCGTCAGATAGTTGTGAATCAAAATTATAATCTTCATAGTTAAAATCTTTGATATCGTTATTAGTATCAATCTCATTCTTCATAATATATTGGGTCATCAACCCTCTCGCCTTCTTAGCATTAAATGAGATAAATTTTAATTCATCATTACGATATTCTTTAAATACAATAGACAAAACCTTACCCTCAAAATCTTTTAAATCGATAGCTGAAAAATATTCTACTGATGCACAGTTTACTATCGTAGGATTTTTATGTTCTTTTAAGGTGTTATTTAGATTTTCTGTTAAATCTTTCTTCCAAAATTCATATAAGTTTTTCCCTCTATTATTTTTAAAAGATACACCCATTTCTAACCTATAAGGCTGAATAAGATCTAAAGGTTTTAAAATTCCATATAATCCTGACAAAATCCTTAAATGATTTTGAGCAAAATCAAAATCTTTCTCCTTAAAATCTTCTGCTTTTAACCCTAAATACACCCCTCCATCAAAAGCTAATATAGCTTGCTTTGCATTTGACGGGCTAAAAGGTAAAGACCATCTATCAAATCTTTCTCGATTTAATTTTGCGAGATTGTCACTGATATCCATCAAATCTTTTAAGTCGTTTTCTGTCAGATTTTTAGCTTCATTTGCTAATAATTCAGCGCTTTGAATAAAATCACATTCAGTATGACTATGAACAATATTTTGCTCATTAAAATTTAGTTTCTTTGATGGAGATAGTAGTGTAATCATTGTATTTCTCTTAAATTATTCTTAATAAGATTCCCTACAGGAATTGATTTTTGCTCTACAAAGTTAAACATTACAAATGTATGGATACTTTGAAATGCGGGTTTATCATCTCCTTCTAGAAAAATACCTTGATGAACATCATAACTCTTAGACCCTACCCTAGTAATACGATACCCTATAGCAAGTTCCGCAGGATGGTGAGCTTGCTTTATGTACATAACTTTCATTGAAGCCAACAAACCTGCTTCTGTACTTTGCAAACCAAACTTATGCTCATTACTACCATGGAGATGATCCATAAATTCTTTATGCTTTGTCTCTAACAAACCTAAATATACTGTATGGTTAATATGTCCTAGCGTATCCATATCTCTCCATCTAGTTGATGCAGTACAAAAAAAATCATACTCTGAACGCATAAGAATTCTTTGTTTCATTATGATAGTTTCTCCTTATAAGATTCACATAAATTCCACACTTGATTCCACTGCTCTTTATCATAAGATGCTTTTGATGATTTTATTTGCCTGCATTTAAAAAAGTATTTTCCAGAAACATCGTTCACTTCATCTGAAGTGCTAAGATAAATACTTGAGTCTGCTCCATTTTCTACAGTTCTTGCAAAAAGTTTCGATCCAAATTTAACAATACTCTTAATTACAGATCCTTCATTTCCTCCTATATTTGTATCAACAAACCCTGGATGTAATGTATTCACTGTAACTTTATCCTGCATTTCTGCTAACCTATATGTAAACATTATGTTCATTAATTTTGAAACACAGTATGCCTTCCAAGCTGAATAGCCTTTTTCAGCATTAATATTATCAAAATCAATAGTGGTACCAATATGAGCATTGGATGCAACATTAACTACTCTAGAGCCTTCAGATGCTGACAACATATCCATGAGGTTGGTTGTAAGCGTAAAATAATTCATCTGATTCGTTGCAAATGTTTTTTCAAGTCCTTCTGAGGTAATAACCTTATTCTTGCTTGCTCCTCCAGCATTATTTAGCAACACATTGAGTTTGGAATATTTACTTTTAATTTCGTGAGAAAGCTTATGAATTTCAGATACCAAACTTAAGTCTGCTTGAAAGAAATCAAGCTTATCATTTCGAGTTAAACTTGCAATACGTTCAATTGCTTTTGCACCTTTTTCTGGATTTCTACCAACTAAACCTACGCGGTTTCCAAGGGCAGCTATCTTAGTGGCTGCTTCTAAACCTATCCCATCGGTTGCCCCTGTTACTATAATTGTTTTATTAATCATAAACGCTCTTTGAACGAATCAATATTACCTATAAATTATTATCGATGTTACAAATTTATCAAACAGGAATAGAGTATTGGTTTTTATTAGGATCTATAACCTTCCTTGTTTTATTAAAGATACCTGCACCATACGGTAAATTTTCTAAATCAAATTGGGGTTCTTGGTTCTTTATTATGATTCCCAGTCAATTAGGATGGGTGATTATGGAAATCATGTCACCGATTATGATTGGTTACTTTTTCTTAACCGGACCTATAGAAAAAAGTCTGACCTCCTATATATTTCTTATACTATGGCTAGGTCATTATTTTAATCGTAGTATTATCTATCCCATTAGACAGAAGAATCCATCTAAAATGCCACTTTTAATTATCTTCTTAGCCCTTATGTTCAATACCGTGAATGGCTTTATCAATGGATACTATCTAGGCTTTATACAAGCATATCCATTAGAATATGTATATGAATGGAATTTTATATTAGGCATTATACTATTTCTTGTAGGAGCTACTATTAATATTAAATCGGATAATATTTTATTACGCCTAAGATCTAATAAAAAAGGCTATCATATCCCTCATGGTTTTATGTATAAATATGTCTCATATCCAAATTATCTAGGAGAAATTATAGAATGGTTAGCATTTGCTTTAATGACATGGTCTTTAGCTGGTTTATCTTTTGCAGTATGGACTATAGCAAATCTTATTCCAAGAGCTATAGCTGGTCATAAGTGGTATAATAAAACATTTGAGAATTATCCGAAGAATAGAAAAGCTATTTTACCGCATTTACTTTAATTAAAATTCTAAATCTTTTTTCTCTTCTTAAAAAAATAATCTTGAATCAAAACAAGCGAATCTCCACCTAAAACATTTCCTCTGACAACGCTAGGTGTTTTAAAGGTAGGATTTCCACAAATATCTAACTTAGAACCACATGCACCAAAATCTTCATCATAACACCCAAAATACAGAGCGTCAATACGGCTATTTATAATGGCTCCAGCGCACATAGAACATGGCTCTTTTGTCACATAAAGACTGCAATCAGTTAATCGCCAATCTCCTATCGTATTAGATGCTGCGGTAATGGCTAACATTTCTGCATGCGCAGTAGAGTCATTTAAAGATTCGCATTGATTATAGCCTTGGCCTATGATTTTATTTTTATAAACAATAATAGCGCCGATTGGCACTTCATCTTCTCGCATTCCTTTCGATGCGATACTTAAAGCACGACGCATCCAATCTTCATGAGAAACAGCTCCTAATTGATTTTCAATAGACATGTGTACGCCCGGAAGGACTTGAACCCACAACCTTCTGGTCCGTAGCCAGACGCTCTATCCAATTGAGCTACGGGCGCATATGTAAATAAGACCGAAACTTATTAATCAAAACTAAGAGCTTCAACCTGGAAGATTTTTTTCTCATTAGGTCCGCTATTATCAAATTGAACAAAAGCAACAAGAGTTAAATCTTCTGTGCTCCAAGAAACGTTTGAATTGTTTGGCCAATTACTATCTAATGTCCAATCATAACTTTTTGTATAAGTCTCGCCTGCGCCCAAGTTTAATGGCTCCCCATAAGATACTGAACCAGAAGAATTATCAAATGTTAAGAAATTGATAAATGTCTGATCAAATACTGTTTGCCCGTTTGGTGCTTGATACTGTGAATTATCATGAGTTACTGTGAGATACAATCTAAATCCAAGATTATTTACATCCCCAGCTGAAGTAACCGTAACATTTCCACTAATATTATAACCATCTCTTGTTCCAGTTATTTGAACATTAAAAGGTGTTACGTTGTCAACCGTTGCTCTTGCATGTGTTCTCCATGTAGCTGCAGTACTACCAGAATCAGTCCATCCTTGTGTATACATATGAGGCACATAACCTACATCGTAGTAGTCTTCACGATTAATGACTGGACTAGGATTAAAATCATAATAAGGATCGCCAGAAGCAGGCCACCATACATGATATCGTAATATAATCCAATCATCTGCTAAATCTTCTGCATAAACTGAAGATGTGGGATCTAAATATTCGTTCAATTTTGTATTCTGTGGCAAACAAGGTCCGCATGTTGTTGATGTAAAGAGCTCCATTAAGATTTTTGATTTAACATTCACTGCGCTACCATCGTTACCGCCAGTCTCTGAAGTAGTATCAGTAGAAGCATTAACACTGCTTCCTCCATTAGAGCATGATAAAACAAACATAGAACTCATTATGCTTATCATTAAAAGTTTTTTATAATTTTTCATTTTATTGTTTTCCTCTTCAAAAAAACCTATTTTCTTAAAACTGAGTAAATTTAGTCTAAATTACGACTGTAGTCAATTCTTATGCCATTATCAAATGCTTGTATATATCTACATACACCATTTGTACAATCAAGTCCACCGCGAATAGAACCATAAAATAATTCAAGCATATGATCAGAATTAAACTTATATGCCAGAGATAATGAATTCCAATCATTAGAACTATCAAAAGATTCATCCTGACCATTGTCAAGCAATGACTCATCGCTATTGGTTGATTCATGGGAGAGATTAAAAGACCATTTTTGGTTATAATTTGCTGATAATGCTAAAAATAGATTTTTTTGATACTCTTCCGATAATAATGAATTAAAAGAATAATTATCTTCTATCCCATCAATATCGGATATGATTGTGGTATCAAATCCTGTCTTAAGTTTTTGTAACTCTAATTGCACTTCAACATTCCATAACGGATTTACAGCAATATTCACTAGAAATGGTAATGTAAATGATTCAGTTATTTCAAAGGATTTTACTTCTCCTGAATTAGACAAAACATTGAATACTTGATCTTGAAAATCCATACCAACTTTATAAAAAATATTGCCTTGTGGATTATATCCGCTCAACTCAATGAATATCTCTTCAAATGGATATGAACCTTGACGGCTTGAAGGCAGAAAAGAATTCTTATCACTAAACCAGTCACCGATAAGTACTCCTGATCCATTATACCATTGTTTTGAGCTACTTGATTTCATATAGTTAACTGAAATATTTGTATTATCATTAATAGGGCCTAATAATTGAATTTCTACACCTACTTCATCATTAAGATTTACTTCTTTTGAATTTCTACTTAACAATCTAAACGTATGTTGATAAAAACCGCTTGGTGAACGTTGAAGATCTAATGCTTGACCATAATTATCTACTATATTATCTCGAATCACTGGATTATTTACATCGATTGTAAACTTTCGATAGCTAGAAGTTAATGCCCAATCTTTGAAATAGTTGGTATTGGACAGATAAACACCCCCACCATCTTTTTCAGGATAAAAAATTTCCAAATCTCCAGAATCCTTTTCAGAAACCTTGTTAATAACAGACATAAAAAATTCACCAGATTGATGCGATTTATCTATGCGCACATTTGTTAAGGTATGAGATAAAGATTTCTCTTCTTCATCTACAAGCAAGAAAGCTGCTCCTATATTAAATTTTGCAATATCTAAACTAAAATCTGCCCCGTAAATAAACTGATCTATGAAATAGTTTGGCACTCTTGGATCATAATTACCTAAAACTGTGGTGCTCTTTCTACTGTTAGTGTCGCCCATAATAATATTTAAAGTTTTTCCTTCATAATCAAATTGCATACCCAATCCTTTTGAACCTGTATCAAAATCTAAGTTTTGGAAATTTAGCTGATTCAATAACAATCCTCTTCCCCATGTTTGATATATATCACCAACTTCAAACGAAAGTTTATCATTATAGAATCCAAATAAATATCTATCTAAGCCATTTGCATTTAACCCAATTTCAGGAGGGTCACTGACTTCAAAAGTAAGAATTGATTCTAATCGATAATCCTCTCGATTAAGAGATAATTTTGTATCGAGATATATCTCACTATAATTATAGTCGTTATCACTATCACCATACCGTACAGATAACTGATTTGAAATATCTGTCTGACTATAAACATATGTAAATAAAGATATACCAATAAGTATTTTTCTAATCATTTGATAACTGATTTGAAATATCTGTCTGACTATAAACATATGTAAATAAAGATATACCAATAAGTATTTTTCTAATCATTTAACGCTTCATCCAATTGCTTTTTTAGCTCAACTTCATCGCCTAAATAAAATCCTCTTTTACGATAAATAACTTTATTATCCTTTAAAATAAGAGTTAATGGAATAGGTTGAGCGCTAAATTGTCTAGATAGTTTTTTATCAAAATCAAATACGATATGATAATTATCATCAACGGGATATTTTCTCGAACGAATAAAGCTCTTTACTTTTGCTTTATCTCCAGGTTTATCTTCGTTAATTAGAATCACTGATACGTTCTCATAATCATCAATAAACTTATTTAACTTATCGATTTCTTTAATACATGGAATACACCATGTTGCCCAAAAACTAACAAATGATACTTCAGAAGTTAGGCTATGAAGATTAGTACTTCTATTATCAATTAATTGAACCTTACTATTTGGAAAATTAGTTTGAGAAAACAGGGTACTAATAGAAAGAAATAAGAAAAATAAACGATACATAACTACAATTTAACTGCTTCAGATAAACGATTCAAACATCTATCTTTTCCAAGCAAAAACATCATATCAAAAATTCCAGGTCCATAACCAAGACCGGTTAATGCAAACCGTACAGGCTTAATAAGCTTTCCTAGCCCTAATTCATGTTGAGTCATTAAATTATCAAAAATAGACTCGAGTGCATCTTTTCTCCAATTATCTTCTATGTTTAAAGCTTCATGTAAATCTTTTACTACTTGTATAGCACTATCATCTAATATTTTTCGACTCATATCTTGATCATATGAAATGGTTTCTTTAAAGAAAACATCTGAAATTTCAATTAGATCATTTAATGTTTTTGATCGATCTTTTACTAAAGCGATGACATCATTTTTATATTTATTGTCTTGATTAATACCCCAATTACTATCTAAAGATTCTATTTCTTTCACAGCAGCACTTGTTTCCATTCGTGCCATTTGTTGACCAGAAACCCATAATAGTTTCTTTTCATCAAAAGTGGCGGGTTTTTTCTGAACTTGATTAAAATTAAAAGCACTAATGAGCTCATTGATATTAAATATTTCTTGATCTGAATCTGGATTCCATCCTAACAAAGAAAGATAATTAATAATTGCTGTTGGAGTAAATCCTTTCTCTTTATACTCTTGCACATTTGTTGCTGCATGTCTTTTACTCAATCTTTTCTTATCTACCCCTAAGATCATTGGTAGATGAGCAAATATAGGAATTGCTAACCCCAATGCTTTATAAACCAATATTTGTTTTGGAGTATTTGCTAAATGATCATCTCCTCTGATAATATGAGAGATATTCATATCTGAATCATCGATAGCTACCACAAAATTATAGGTTGGAGATCCGTCAGATCTTGCAATAATAAAATCATCTAATTCTTTATTATCAACCTTAATAGTTCCGTATACCAAATCTGAAAACTCTGTTATGCCATCAGGTATTTTTAAGCGCACTGTAAAAGCTTTGCCTTCGTCTATTAATGCTTGTTGTTGATCTAAAGAATAATCTCTATATGTCTTTGGAACTCTAAATAGCTCTTTCTTTTTTTCTGATTCTTTACGCAGCGCATCTAGTTCTTCTTTTGATAAAAAGCATCGATAAGCTGTTCCTGCCTTAACCATTTGATTAACTACTTCTTCATGTCGTGATTTATTCTTTGATTGCAGAACAACATTATCATCCCAATCAAATCCTAACCAACCTAGAGCATCGGTAATTTGATCAATATATTCTGCTTTTGATCTTTCTAAGTCAGTATCTTCAATTCTTAGAAGAAATGTTCCACCATTTTTCTTGGCATATAACCAATTAAATAGTGCTGTTCTTGCTCCACCAATATGAAGATACCCTGTTGGGCTTGGAGCAAATCTGACAATAGGCTTATTCATTGCGGAGGCGAGAGGATTCGAACCTCTGAAGGGCTTTCACCCTTGCTGGTTTTCAAGACCAGTGCATTCAACCGCTCTGCCACGCCTCCTGATATTAAATTTAATTGTATGAATTGTATATATATAGTAATTTTTTGCTCATCAATTTATTAGATAAAAATTGAAAAACAAACAAAGGACTTTAATGAAAAAGATATTATTAACACTATGCGTTATGATGATGCCATTAATGACACAAACTATCAATGACACTGATGAAGCTAAAAGAGAAATTAGAGAATCAATGAGAGAACAAGAACAAATGCTTCAAGAGCAGGAGTGGAAACAAGACCGATCTGTTGAGCGCATAATTAACCTAAATGTAGAAGCAAGAAAAGCAAAGCAAGGAAGGCGTACTAAGGCCAATACAAATTCAAGCATTATACTTAATAAAAGGGTGAGCACTTTAGAATGGAAAGGTGGATTAAAATTTCTTAACAAGAACCATAATGGAAATCTAAAGATAAAAGCAGGAAGTTTATTTTTAGAGGATAAAACTAAGATTACTGGAACTATTACTGTAAATATGTTATCTATTAGCAATATAGATCTTCCTGACAGTAAAAAAGAATATCTAATAGGACACTTAAGAAGTGAAGATTTTTTTCATGTTGAACGCTTCCCTATTGCATCGCTAAAAATCAATAACTCAAAAATTTTAGAAAAGCAATCTAATGGTAAATATAATATGGAAGTCTCTGGAGACTTAACAATTAAATCTATTACAAAATCTATTACATTTATGGCTATCGTAGATTTAGACTCTGATGTTAAATCTGCAACTGGAACTATGCAATTTAATCGAGCTGATTTTGGGGTTCAATATCGTACTGAAATGCATTTAGATGATGCTAAATCTTTTTGGAATAGTGCAACAACCACCAAAGAAGCATTAAAAGATAAAGTAATCAAAGATGAGATTAATATAAAATTTAATATCGTGTCAATGCCAGGCCTTCTTGAAAGATAATACTTAATCAAAGTTGCAAAATAACAACTTCTTAACACTTCCGAAGAAATTGTTAAATGAACCTAATTTGACAGCATAGTAAGTCCATAAAAAATTGAATAAAACAAAGGTGACAAAAACAGGCCAATTCAGTGGATGTCCACCATTAACAAGCGAGATTAAAACACCTGTCCATGCAGTTCCAGACCAAATCACTGCCCAGCGTAATTTTTTAACCATATTGTCATAATCTAGACTCGAAGCTTGAAGCGAACTAAATCCTATACCAAATAATGCCGCAGCTACAATTCTTAGCGCTACAGTATCTAGTGGATAATCAGGAAAAAATATGGCAATCTGTTCGGCGCCAATGAATATGGGTATAGCAACCGCATAATCGAAGTAAAAGTGCAATACAAGCCATATTCTGAGCATTCTAGGTACTTTCATAGCTTATCCAGTGATCAAACCTTTTACAACGAGATATGGGATAATGATATAAAGAATAACATCTCTAATTAAATAATACATGAACAATGCAACTCCAACTTTCCATCCATATTGCTTAAAAAGCATTTTCATGGCAACGATTAAACCAAATTCTCTTGTATTAGATCGCAGTTCTGTTAAGGCTTTAAACATAACTAAGAGACATTATTAAGTATTGCTTTAGGTGTTCGAAGCAATATTATTGCCCATTTATAAATAGGAATAGATCCTAATTGAGCATTTCGTTTAACTCTTTTCTTTCTTTCATTTTTAAGCTCTACAGAGTCGTTGCTCTTATTAATTTTTCTTAGTTTAAAAAAAGGTACTATAGTTGCACTAATCAACCATGGAGCAGGACTATCTGCCACCCAAGTTAATATAAATCCCACACCCGTAGACAACGCTTGACTTGTTAACGTTCTATAATCTTCTTTAGCTAAAATATGTTCTAATTGTTTGTTTTGTTCTACAATTTGCTCATCAAAGATTTCTTTTACAGCTTTATCATGATCTTCTACTATTTTATCATAAACACCATCTTGTGCGATAATAAATGATAGAAAAAGTATTGGGATTATATATCTCATAAATACAACTTAATAACGATTTGTTATAATTTCTTTACTATTTTTTTCCATTCGATAACATACAACATCAACATTTACAATTGGAATTGTTCCTTTTTTAGATTTCACTATAGTAAATCCTTCACTTTCATATAAAGAAATTGCCTTTAAATTTTTATTTAAAACTAGGACTTTGGTTGGATTTTTCGTTTTCTTTACTGCAAACTGCAATAATTGTCTCCCGTACTTATTACCCTGATGACTCGGATGAATATAAAGCCAGGTAATATTACAAGAGTCAAATGCTACAAAACCTACAACTGTTCCGTTTACTTCTCCGATATAAACCTTGTCATCGAGAAGACCTTCTTCTTTATAGCATTTTTTTAATGGAACAAAAGCTTCTTGAGGCGCTGACCCTTCTAATTCCCCAGGCCTTGCTGCATCGTGAATTTCACAAATAGAATTCCAATGTTCATCAGAAATAAAATTTTTAATCTTCATTTTTTCAAAATTCATAAAATATTGCGGAGAGGACAGGATTCGAACCTGCGAAAGCTATTAACCTTACACGCTTTCCAAGCGTGCGCCTTAAACCACTCGGCCACCTCTCCAATAATTAATTATTCTTTGGAGGATTCATCAGCTTGTTCAGCTGAATCTTCTTCAGGTACCGACTCTGAAGATTCTTCTGCTGGGACTTCTTCTTCAGCTGGTGCTTCTTCTTGAGTTTCTTCTGCTGGAACTTCTTCTTCAGCAGGTGCTTCTTCTTGAGTTTCTTCTGCTGGAACTTCTTCTTCAGCAGGTGCTTCTTCTTGAGTTTCTTCTGCTGGAACTTCTTCTTCAGCAGGTGCTTCTTCTTGAGTTTCTTCTGCTGGAACTTCTTCTTCAGCAGGTGCTTCTTCTTGAGTTTCTTCTGCTGGAACTTCTTCTTCAGCAGGTGCTTCTTCTTGAGTTTCTTCTGCTGGAACTTCTTCTTCAGCAGGTGTTTCTTCGGTTACAACTTCTTCAGCCTCGGCACTCTCACCGAATGCTAATGTAACAGAAGCTTCTTCTTCCATACGCTTCAGAGCTTGATCAATATTTTCGTTGTCATCAAGACGAACCATATTAGCAATAAATTTTATATGCCCGGAGTCTTCAGATGTGACTGTCTTGATATGCTTCACGAACTTATAGTTCTTTCCGCCTTTGTCTAACTTTGAAGTAAATGTTTGTTTTTTAGCCATAATTAATCTTTAATTTTTTCTTTTCTCTTATTTTGTACAGAACCCATACCCGCACCAATTGCAACACCTAAAGCGATACCTAAGCCTACATTGTCTATAAGTATGCCAAATATAATACCAAATGTAAGACCAATGCCTATCATTTTATCTCTATCGTTAAATTCTTTTTTCTTCATAATAATTTCTTGTGATACTTTCGGTGAAGAAGTTAGTGTAGGAAATCAAAAACTCAAATAATTAATTATTATTCTGTGATTTTGCCAAATCTCTCATATCTACGACTGAATCATGTTCGTCGACAATCTCTTCACCTAGCAATGTTTCAATGGCATCTTCTAGTGTGATTAAACCTGTCAGATTATTGTCATTATTAAGCACTAAAGCTAAATGATACCTATTTTGAATAAATAATCTTAAAACTTCATCTATTGGATCATTTTCATTTACTGATGGAACCTTCTTTGATATTTCAGACATTCTAGTGCTAAACTGGTCATCTGCTTGACGATTAACAATATCGTATCGATTCACCATACCTACTATATTGTCCAAATTGGTATCAAAAATAGGAATTCTAGTAAAATCTAGGATAGTATACTCATCAAGGACTTGTCCAACCGTCATATCTTTATTTAAAGCGAATATAACCGTTCTAGGAGTCATAACATCATTCACTTTCACATCCTTTAAACGTAAGGTGTTTTCAATTAGGTCAGTCTCTTGCTCTTCAAAAACTCCCTCATCTTCTGCCATTTCCGCCATTGCAATAACCTCTTCTCTTGTCACAGATTTTTCACCTGATCCAAAATTTGATATAAATTCAGCTAATAGAACGAATGGATATGTAAGGAAAATTAGGAACTGAATAACTAGCGTTGCTTTCCCAATAAAATTTCTCCAATAAACACTTCCAATGGTTTTTGGAATGATCTCCGAAAATACTAAGATTAATAATGTCAATAAGCCGGATGCAATAGCAACAGAACTCTCTCCTGGGAATATTTTTAATGTCTGTGCACCAACACCAGCAGCGCCCATTGTATGTGCAAATGTATTTAATGTAAGGATAGCGGCAAGCGGTCGATTAATATTCTCTTTATACTCCTCTAATCTTAATCCAGCCCTCTTATTCTCTCTCATAAGAATAGATGCATATGAATTAGGTGTTGAAAGGAGTATAGCCTCAAGCAAAGAACAAATAAATGACAAAAATAGTGCCAAAAAGAAATAAGTGACTAATAATGTCATGCTTTATCGATAGAGCTTTTTTTTCCAAAATAGTAGAATACAAGGAAGTGAAGAATCGCTAAGAACTCAAATGTCAAAATATACCATGGCCATACTCTTGTAAATATTAATGGATTCTCAGCTAGTGGCGCTTCTGCTAAATACATATAATTTCCCCCTACTGACCAATTAACAATCATTATAAAAATAAGCAAAGGTTGGGTGTATAAAAAGTTAGTCCACCAAGAACCTATTCTTAGTCTCATATCCATCATTAACATTAACCATACTGGTACAACAAAAATTAACGAATGACTAACATAGTAATTGATGATAGTAAAAGTATTTATCTCTGTTGTAAACTCTGGAGTTAAAACAGAGTGTATAAACCCTGCAAGTCCCCAAAAATATAAAAACTCAAAAATAAATTGTTTTCGATAAAATACTATAATACCAGAAAGATAGGTTGTGATTCCACACATTTGAAGGGGTAAATGAGACGATAAAAGAAAAGTACCATTTACAATACGACCCAAATCGAGCCCTATGGAAGATGCTAATTGATATATTCCCATCCCATAAAGAAGGTAAAGTTGTGTTTTTTTACTACTATTCTTTCCTATAAAAAATAATGATGAGACAAACAAAATGGCGAAGAGGATTCCTCTTAACCAGAAAGTTCCAAAAATCTCAGGGGTAAAATGTTCTATTTGCATATTAGTGGCATAATTTAGGTCGCAAAAACCTGTTTGTCATCATTAAAAGCTTTAAACTCAAGTGCGTTCCCTGAAGGATCAAGAAAAAACATAGTGGCTTGCTCCCCTGGTTCGCCTTTAAAACGAATTTTTGGCTTAATAATAAATTCAATATTAAAATTACTTAGATGGTCACGCAATTGGTTCCATTGATCTATCGTTAAGATAACACCAAAATGACTTGCAGGTACCTCATCTCCATCTACGCTATTTGTTGATGGATGATCATTGCTGTCAACTAGATGAGCGACTACTTGATGACCAAACATATCAAAGTCAATCCATCTATCAGAAGATCTTCCAACGTTGCATTGCAAAACATCTACATAGAAAGATCTCGTGATATCTAAATCAGTAACTGGAAAAGCTAAGTGAAATGGTCTCATTTAATTAATATTACCAATTATAATATCCCAATTCAAGAGTTAATTAATGTTAAAGTAATGGTTTAATATATAGTTGTATCTTATCATATAGAAGAAAATAGAACCATATCATCTATAAATTTTTTATTAAATTTTTCTGATGTTATTATATCATTATGACCACAATCTTTATACACTTTATGCGATCCATTTAAATGATCTTTTAAATACATAGATGCATGTCTTGGAACCAATTTATCTTTATCGCAAATGACAATTAAAACATTATCTGGTCCGCTAAAATGCACTCTTTTAAAGTGACTGTTCCATACTTTCTTTGATTTAAAATATTCCATTAAAAAACTTTGTTTTTCCCTTACGGCATCTTTCCAGACCTTCCTTTGAACCTCTTTTGGAGTATTCTTTGTAAAAAACATTGATTGAGTTAACCAAGAAGGTAAATAACCTTTAAACATCATTTGCATTCCAAACTTCTTAATCGTCTTATATAGAACATTAATTTGTTTTTGTTGAATAGCTTTTACAGAAATTTGTTTTGGAGCAACCCCAGAGGCAATAAGGATTAATTTATGTATATCATCGCCCAGAGATTGAGCTACATAAGTTGCAAATAAACCACCCAAACTATGCCCAACCATAACAATATTTCTATCAGGATATTTTTTAATAATATCTTTAACAGAATCTTTAGATGATTGAAATGCATTGTCGAGAGAAGAAAAATCTAAATCAACCAAGGAATAATTAAGAGATTTCTCTTCTAGTATTGGAACAATACTGTTCCAAAACGGAGATCTGATACCAATTCCGTGAAAAAAAATAAAATGTGTCATATAGAAGCTTTCATAAAGTAGTGGTGCCCGGGGCCGGACTCGAACCGGCACAGAGTTTAATCTCCGAGGGATTTTAAGTCCCTTGTGTCTACCAATTTCACCACCCGGGCAACAAATAATTTCAAGAGGCGTCGGTCGGATTCGAACCGACGAATAGCGGTTTTGCAAACCGATCCCTTAGACCGCTTGGGTACGACGCCAAACTTTTTTAAAAAGTTAAACGTGCCAATATAAATATTTAGAGAGTTAATTCAAAATCATTAACTAATATTCCTGGACAGGTAGTTTCTCCTGGATTTCTACCATCGTAAGTCTCAATTACAGGTCTAGATAACACATTTTCGCCAACACCTTCTAAATTATTACCAAAAAAATTATAAAAAGAATCATCAAATCGCATTGTTTTAATAGGAGCTATCATTTTACCATCTTCAACCCAATAACATGCATATCTAGTCAAACCGGTAATACGACCTCCGAGATTATCGCTCCAATTGAGATAGTGAATATTTGAAATAAATATGCCCGTTCCTAACTTTTCGAGCCTCTCATCAAGCTTAATATCCCCTCCATGCATAAATGGAGCTCTTAAATACTCTCCCATACCCCAAGAATTGACATCCTCGGCATAATTTGAAGTCAATCCATACTCAAGTGCAGTCTTTGAATTAATAAGCGTATTTTCCAAGATTCCATGCTTAATAAGACTAACATTTCCTGATACTTCAGATCGAGAATTAAACGAAGCAGTTGATTTTCTGTCAAACGACTCATCAAGAGAGAATTTTTCTGATAATCTTACATTATCTTTTCTCATTTTTAACAAACAGCTTGATCCGTTTCTTAATGAAGCTTCACTGACGCCATTCCAGTTTAACATATCAACAAAGTCTGCAACAGCGTGTGGTTCAAACCATACTCTGTATTTTCCAGGTTTTAATTCTAATTTAGGCTTATCCATTAGTTGAAGTCGCTTAGATGCATCGTCAAATGCTGCTATAAAATCATCTTTATTCCAATCTGAGCCGGGATATAAGATTTTTACCATATTTTCTTTTGCATCAATAAGAGAAAAATCAAATATAAATGAATCTTTCTCGAACCAATGGTGTGTTCCCTTGGAGGTAGATGAAGCTCTAAAAATCTTACCTGAAGTCCATACTCCAGTTAGATTGTCGCTATCAATAATATCCATTAAACCGTCCAATATTCCTTCTCTATCAGGCAGATCTCCTTCTCTATAAACTTCTAGAGAATCAAACTTCTGAGGAAATGCTGTAAAATTGTTTTCTGGTATCAACGATAATGGGGCTCGCAATCCATCAATCTCAGATATTAAATTTTTAACCGAATAATCGATATCAGATGACACTGTTGTTGTAGCTTGAAGTGATTTTTTTCCATGATAGAGAGAAAGTGTTACATTATAATCTTCAATAATACCAGTTTGACGAATCTTAGAGTCGTTAAATCTAAAATATTGTGAGTTTTCACCCTCCATATAAATTGTCAAATCTTCACCTTCTTTAAGCGTATTATAAACTTGAGAGCATATAGTGTTATATATTTCTTTTTTCACTTATACACCTCCAAATACTTGGGTTTTATCAAATTTACATAAAGGAGAAGCGTGTCCAACTCTCTCGACTTGATTTGGCTCTCCTTTTCCACAATTAGGCGTACCAAATACTTCAAAGGTATCTAAATCTCCCACCATAGATAAACTTCTCCAGAAAGGATTGGTTATTCCTCTATAGTTTGGATTCTTAACTACTTTAGTTAATGCCCCATCCTCAATAAGACGTCCATACTCACAACCAAATTGAAACTTGTTCCTGTAGTCGTCGATAGACCATGAACGATTACTTTCCATATACACGCCTCGTTCAACACTACCAATAATTTCATCTCTTGTTGATTTTCCTGGCTCAAGATTGATATTAGCCATGCGATCAATTGGAATTCTATTCCATGAAGATGCCCTTAAATTGGAAACACCCTTAACTCCTGACCGAATTTGACTCTCAATTCCTCCAAGACCTCTTACTAAAATACCGTCCTTAATTAGATGTTCTTTTTCCGCAGGCATTCCACCATCATCAAAGCTATAAGTAGCCAATTGATTATCAACGGTTGGGTCAAATACAATATTCATTAATTCTGACCCATACTGCAATGAACCAAAATCATCAAGATTAACAAAGCTTGATCCTGCAAAATTTCTTTCATCTCCTAAAATCCGATCAAGCTCAAGTGGATGACCAACGCTCTCATGAATCTGCAACATCATTTGATCTGGAGCTAAAACTAAGTCCATAACTTCTGTAGGACATTGCTCAGCATTCAATAAATCTAATGCTTGCAATGAAATTTGATTTGCTTCGTCTTCTATGTTATAATTATCTAAAAATTCAGCACCTGCCTGGAAACAATGCCCTCTCATTCCATGGTTGGTTCTTGTCTGAGAGTCATGCTTATTCTGAGCAGTTGAGGATAATTCTACTAATACAATATCCATTTTTTGATGAATATCAGCTCCGGAAGTACTCACAATATTGGTTGTTCTTTCAATTAATTCAATTGTTGTCGCTGCATGTACAATGTTATCATGGCTCATTAAGGTTTTTGAGCCTAATAATGCTATATCTTTAATATCTGTCACAGACAAATCGCTTAAAGGAGTTTTTAGTTTGGTATTATACTCTCCAGTAAAGCCTTTTCTAACAGTAGATTGATCAAATTTAAATACTGAATATTTTGAAGCAAGTTTTGCGTTATTATATGCAATTTTTATGCATTCTAGTATATGAGACTCATCAAGGAATGGTGTGGCATAATATGAAAACTGTCCGTCAACAAGGACGTCAATCATTACACCCTTTGTTACATTTCTCTGGACATTATCCAAAGATAATTTCTTGGTTGTGAGTATGTTTTGTATCTCTTCCACATACCTAATACCAATCCAGTCAGCAGATACGTTCGTTTTTGATAAAATATTTTTAAAATTCATATATTCTCTGTCACTTTTTCATACTTTTTACAGAAGTATGGAATTTTGTCATTTTTTCTAAAATTTATCTGCAAAAATAACATACAAATAAACTTGGCACTCTCTTTGCAGCTATAATAGCGTAAATATTAACTACAAAGGAGAATGAAATGAGTTTAATAAAATGGAAACCATTTAACAATGAAATAGATACATTTGATAATATTATTGATCAATTTTTTACTGATCTATCAATTGATCCACGATTTTCATCAGTAAATGTGAATACAACATCTCATTACAACGAGAACGATAAAGAATATTATTTGACAATGGATGTTCCTGTGAATACAACATCTCATTATAACGAAAACGATAAAGAATATTATTTGACAATGGATGTTCCTGGAATGTCCAAAGACGATATTGACATAGCTTTTGACAATAATCGTTTAAAAGTTTCAGGACAAAGAAAGTCTGATAAGTATAATTCTTACGAATACGGGAAAATGGAACGATCATTTAACATTCCAAACAATGTTCAATCAGATAAAATCTCTGCGAAGATTGATAATGGAGTGTTAAATATCCTTCTTCCAAAGACCAAATCGTCTATTGGGAAAAAAATTACTGTAAAGTAATTTGTTTTCTTTAAAAAAAAGAAGGGGCTTTTCGCCCCTTTTTTTTTAATATTAAAGCATGATTTACAACAATATTCTTGAAACTATTGGCTCTACTCCTATCATCAAGCTTAATTCTATTGGATCTGAATTAGATTGTAATCTTTATGTAAAACTGGAAATGTTTAATCCTGGTGGTTCTGTAAAAGATAGAACAGCATTTTGTATGATTGACTGTGCTGAAAAATCAGGTAGAATTAAACCCGGTGATACCCTTATTGAACCGACTTCAGGTAATACAGGTATTGGACTTGCATTAGCAGCTGCTGTACGAGGATATAAACTCATCATCTGTATGCCAAAAAAGATGAGTATGGAAAAAGAAATAACGATTAAAGCCTTAGGGGCAAAAGTTGTACGTACTAGAACTGAAGCTGCCTATGAAGAAGAAGATAGTAATTTTAGTATAGCAAAAAAATTAAATAAAGAAATTCCGGATAGCCATATTCTTGATCAATGGGAAAACATATGTAACCCAGAAGTACATTACAATGACACATCACAAGAGATCTTAGATGATTTTGGCACTGATTTAGATATGGTTGTCATGGGTGTAGGTACTGGTGGTACTATTAGTGGTATAGGAAAACGCCTTAAAGAACAAATACCGAATATTAGAATTGTGGGTGCTGACCCTTATGGATCTATCTTAGGCGGCGAAGATGAATATAAGGGATCTCTATACCATGTTGAAGGCATTGGATATGACTTTATCCCTAAAGTATTTGATCAAAGTATTGTTGATGAATTTGTCAAAGTTAATGACAAAGAAGCATTCGCTACCGCTAAAGCTCTTATAAAGGAAGAAGGTCTATTAATTGGGGGTTCATGTGGCTCTGCTACCTTTGCGGCCTTAAAAGCAGCAAAATCGCTCAAAAAAGGGCAAAATTGTCTTATAATACTGCCTGATAGTATTCGAAATTATATGAGAAAGTTTCTTTCAGACGATTGGATGAAAGAAAATGATCTTATTTAGATAACATTCTCTTTATTCTTTTACTTCTCTGAAATGTAATAGCAAATCGATGAGCTTCATCTCGTAATTGTTTTAACAAATTTAATGCTGGAGAACTTTTTGCGATTCTTAGTGATTCTGACTCTCCAGGAATAAATAACTCCTCTAGTCTTTTTGCTAAGGCTACAACTGGAAGATCTAACTTCAATTTATCTAAAGATATTTTTGCAGATGACAGTTGCCCTTTTCCTCCATCAATCAAGATTAAATCAGGCAATGGATTCCCTTCATCAAGCTGTCTTCTATATCGACGAAATACGACTTCTCTCATCGATTCAAAATCATCGATTTTATCGACGTTAATATTATACTTTCTATATCCACTCTTGTAAGGCTTACCATCCTTAAAAACAACCATAGATGCCACAGTATCTGTTCCACCAAAATGAGAGATATCAAATGCTTCAATTAGGCGAGGTGGCTTTGATAAGGTTAAAATATCTTGAAGTTCACTAAGTAGTTTTGGAATATAATCTTTTCGTTTTTCTAAGTTTAACATCCATTCATTCAACAGAAGTTTTGCATTTCTATTAGCTAATTTTAATTCTTTTAGCTTTACCCCTCTCTTCGGAACTTTAAACGTTACTTTGCGATTATTTTTTGTCGACAACCATTCTTTTAATTCATCTAATTCTGTAGGGAATTCTGATAAATAAATATTATTGGGGATATATGCTGCATTCATATAGAAATTGATAATAATAGAACGAAATATCTCAGCAATAGAATCATTCGTATCCACAGAAATCTTCTCTCTACTCAATATTCTTCCTTCTCTAATACGTAAGATAACTATTACATGATGATTATCTTTACTTTGAACGCCAATGACATCTCTGTTAGTAAAATCAGCTTCTAATTTTCTCTGCCCTCTTTTGAATGATGTAATTGCTTTAATTTGATCTCTTACCCTCGCAGAATCTTCATACATAAGCTTTGATGAAAAATATTTCATCTGTTTTGCCAATTTTCCTTCCAATGTTTTAGTTTCGCCCTTTAAAAATAAAATCATATCATCAATCATATTGTGGTAGTCTGATTCTGAAATAGTTTGAATCCCTAATCCTTTCTTAATGATCGTTGTGTCATTATCTAGTTTGATATAGCAATTACGTATTGGAAATGCTCGATATAACACATCCAACAATCTTCGCATTGATTTTACATCGGTGTATGGCCCAAAATAACGCGATTTATCATTCTTAATTTTTCGTGTAACATCAATCTGAGGAAATTGCTCGTTTGTAATTTTGAGATAAGGAAAAGATTTATCGTCTTTTAAACGAACATTATACTTCGGTTTAAACTTCTTAATCAGTGTGGCTTCAGTAATAAATGCATCTGCCTCATCCTCACAAATAATCCATTCGAGATCAATGATTCTAGTAATTAAAGACTGGTCTTTAGGTGAGCGATATGACTTTTTTTGAAAATATGATTTGACCCTTTTTTTAAGGTCTTTTGCTTTACCAATATAGATAATCTTGTCTGCCTTATCTTTGAATTGATAAATACCAGGCAATGCAGGCAAACCAGCAATCTTAGACTGTAAGTCTATGTTAAGATCTCCAGAATGTCTTTGTAAATAAAACTAGTACAGCAAAAATCTCTAATCTTCCTAACAGCATACAAAACATCATGATATACTTACTTAGCATTGGCATCAATAGGTAATTTTCCATAGCTCCATAAGCTCCCCAAGATGGACCAATATTACCCATTCCGGATGCAGCTGCACCTAATGCAGATTGAAGATCATCGCCAAGCAAAATAAAGCAAAAAGAAGCAATGAAAAAGAATGCTACATAGAATAAAAAGAATGCTAAGGTTTTTCGTATTACTTCGTCTGGGATTAACTTTTGACCTATGCGAATAGGTATAATAGCTTTTGAATGCAGTGATCGCTTTAATTCTGTTCTAGCATATTTTATAATAGCAACAATCCTAATTAGCTTTATACCTCCGCTAGTAGATCCTCCCATTGCACCAACAAACATCAATCCAAATAATAAGAACTGCTTAATAAAGGGTTGCCAGGCGCTATAATCTGTAGCGGTATATCCAGTTGAAGTTAGTATAGCAACTACCTGAAAAGTAGTATCTAAGGTATTTGATTCTTCATTATACCAATTACCAATCAATAAAATAGCCATTGATACTAACATAATCAGTCCTATATAATATAGAAATTCTCTATCTCTTATATACCCTTTTGGTCCAGCTTTAAGTATTCTGAAATGTAAAGCAAAGTTTGTTCCACCGATAACCATAAACAATAAGATAATTGACTTTACATAAGTACTCTGACTATTAATGCTATCGTTAAATGTGGAAAATCCGCCGGTTGGCATTGTAGTTAATGCATGACAAATAGCATCAAAGAAAGGCATTGAATAAGATAGTAGTGTAAATTCTAGAAATGTAAATCCTACATAAAATGTAAGCAACAATCGTGCTGTGTCTTTGATTCTAGGTGTGATCTTTTCTGACGATGGACCTGGATATTCTACATTAAAGAGTTTTTCGCCAGATACACCTAATAAAGGCAACAGGGCGATAGTGAATACAACAATACCTAATCCTCCAATCCACTGAAGGAATGCTCTCCAAAATAAAATACTTTTTGGTAAACCTTCAACATCATTAAGGATAGTAGCTCCTGTGGTTGTTACTCCAGATACCGCCTCAAATCCAATCCACTGGAGGAATGCTCTCCAAAATAAAATACTTTTTGGTAAACTTTCAACATCATTAAGGATAGTAGCTCCTGTGGTTGTTACTCCAGATACCGCCTCAAATAATGCATTCGTATAGCTATCAAAAAATCCGGAATAATAAAAAGGAAGCGAACCAAAAATAGATGTTATAATCCAACTCAATACAATTACCAAGAATATATCTTTGTTCGAGAAAGATGTTGCCTTTCTACAGAGATACCATATCGGTAAACATACTGAAAAACTAATTCCTGCTATCTGTAGTAAATATATTCTTTCAAATTCTAGAAAATCAATTAACGCAGGAAAGAGTAAAAAAACCGACAGAGACATTGTCAGGATTGATAAAAATCTAAATGTAGGCCTTAAGCTCATTATTCTGATCGAAATATCTTATTCACTTCTCTAACCTTTGAGTGAATACAGAATATTAACACCGTATCATTTGGTAAGACTTGATAGTCTCCAGCTGGTATTGTTAGATGGCCGTTATGATTGACAAGAGCTACAATACTACCGTGAGGTAAATTTAAATTAGATATTGGAAGACGTACCGCTTTCGAATTTTTTTCTGCTTCAATTTCTATTGCTTCCATCTGTAAAGTACTAAACAATTGAATCACATTGTCTTTATGATCAATTCTAATTGCTTTAACAATCGAATTAACACTCACCGTATTTTTACTTACGATTGAACCCATTCCAAGATCTGACATATTCTTTACGTAATCTGGATTGGTAACATGTATAATAGATTGTTTCACTTTTAATTGTTTTGCAAGAATACCTGCTAATAAATTAAGTTGTTGGTCTTCTGTTACTGCAATAAATGAATCTACTTCATTTATATTCTCACCTTTTAAAAATTCAACATCTGTTGCATCAGAATGAATCACAATAGAATCATTTAATTCATTAGCTACAGCAATTGCTTTATCTTTGGCGTTATCAATCAACCTAACAGACATTTCACCTTCTAACTGCCGTGCAATTAAACGTCCAATCTTACTTGCACCTGCTATCATCACTCGTTTAGTTTTAGAAGAAGAAATTCCCAAAGAACTTAAAAGCAGATCTAAATTTTTTGATTTTGTAAAAAAGAATACATAATCATCTGGATAAAACTTAAATGATGATGTAGGAATGGTCATTTTTTCATCTCTAACTACAGCAACAATTAAACATTTAAAATCTGTATTTTCTTTATGAAAATCTTCTACTGTTTTACCAACAAGATAAGAGCGATGATTGATCTTTTTTGAAAATAATACTGCTTTTCCGCTTTCAAATTCATAGAATTTATCTGCATAGGGATGCTTAACTAATCGAATAATTTCTTGAGCTACAGCAGCTTCTGGATGAATAACCATATCAATTCCAAATTTTTCAGGAATAACAGTATGTCCATTCTTGCTATAATCAAAATCTCGAAGGCGTGCTATAATCTTCTTAGCACCTAAATTATGTGCTTGCATAGAAGAAATAAGGTTGGTTTCGTCTGAATCAGTAAGAGTAAAAACATAATCCGCATCAGCAACATTGGCTCGTTCCAATATTTTTTCATCGGAACCGTTACCTTTTATAACGATAACATCTAAATGTTCATTTGCTCGTTGACATTTCTTATGATTTGTATCTACTACAGTAATATCATAATCAAGCTCACTAAGAGACTTAGCAACGTGAAAACCAACTTCGCCCGCACCAATAATTACAATTCTCATTACTTGATTTACAATCTATAAAGAATTCGCAGAAAAACAACCCAAATTCGGTTATTTCTTACGTATTATTTTTGCTCCAATTTTTGCTAATTTCTCTTCAATTTTATCATATCCTCTATCAATATGATACACTCGACTAATACTAGTAGAACCTTCTGCGCATAAAGCAGCAATAATTAATGCTGCAGACGCCCTAATATCTGTAGACATAACATCTGCGCCAATTAAGCTTCTATTGCCCTTAATAGTTGCACAACCTTCTTCTAGATGAACATCGCATCCTAGTCTATTTAGCTCTAAGATATGAGTAAAACGATCAAAATAAATGTTTTCTTTTATTGTTGAATCTTCTGAAGCTAAACTCATCAAAAGCATCCACTGTGCTTGCAGATCGGTTGGAAAACCTGGATATTCATGAGTTTCCATATTACAAGCTTTAATATCTAGTCCGTCTGAAGTTATAACTATAGAGTCTTTACCTTCTACGATATCAATATTAGATCTTCGCAATAAACCGATTACGCTTTCCATATGTTTTGGTTCTACATTTTTCAATGTTACTTTTCCGCCTGTTGCGGCAACAGCTATTAAAAAAGTACCTGCTTCAATTCTATCTGGAATCACATCAATACTATCTACTCCACCTAATTTTTCTACGCCTTGAATGCTTAATACGTTAGTTCCAACTCCTGATATCTTTGCTCCCATTTCATTTAAAAACAAACATAATTGTTGAATCTCAGGCTCTGCTGCTGCATTATGAATTTCTGTATCGCCTTCAGCCAAAACGGCCGCCATCAATACATTCCCAGTCGCTCCAACAGAAATCTTTGGAAATACAATTTTATTACCAATCATTTTTTTTGATTTTGCAATAACATATCCTGCTTCTAAATCTATATTTATGCCTAATTTTTTCATACCTTCAATATGAAAATCAACAGGTCTGGGACCCCAAGCACACCCTCCGGGTAATGACACTTTTGCTTCTCCAAACTTAGCAATTAATGGTCCAAGCATATAAAAAGATGCTCTCATTGTTTTTACAAGTTTATATGGAGCATAAGGAATATTTAAATTTTGTGGATTAATAGTAATACTAGAAGCATCAAAGCTAACTTCTCCACCCATTTTTTTTATTAAATTGCCCATCGTGATTGAATCAGATAGTTTTGGTACATTATTAATCGTTAAAGCTCGATCATTGAGAATTGATGCTGCCATTAAAGGCAATACTGCATTTTTTGCTCCGCTAACAGTGATATCTCCAAAGAGCTGATTTTTTCCCTCTATTTCAAAATAATCCATAATCACTTATCTATTACACAAAAAGCTACTGCATAGTTCCCGTCATGAGATATAGAAATATTAATATCTTGATCAAATTCAGTTAGGACATAAGGCTTCCCGCTTTTACTATTTAAAATTTCTATAGACTTAAAAGATTGATTAGCTGACTCATCATAAGAAGATAAAGCTTTCTTAATTGCCTCTTTAGCTGCAAATCTTCCAGAGAAATATTGTGACTTGTCTCCTTTTTCTTTTGATTCAGCTATTTCTTTTTGAGAAAATATTTTATTTAGAAATCTTATCCTCTTATCAGAACTTAAGATGGATTCAATACGATTAATTGCAACAATATCAACACCAAGATTAAGCATTGTTAATCTCATCTATAATATTGACAACTTCAGATATATCTTCAATATCCCAGTTAGCACCAGAATTTTTTACGCCAAAAGAATCTCCATATTTTGCAAAAATAGTTCTTATACCCATACTATTTGCTCCTACCATATCTCTTTCAGGCCAATCTCCTACCATTAACACTTCATCTTTAGATAAATCTAATTTCTCAAGCGCCAGTTTAAATGGAGCTGGAGAAGGTTTTCTTTCTCCTGAATCATCGAATGTAACTACAGTATCAAAAGAATGGTGGAGATTTAAATAGTAAATTCTCATCCAGGCTTCCCTGCTAGGAGCATCTGAAACAATAGCTAGTTTGATACCATTTTTTAATAAATGATTTAATGTTTTCTGAACATTGGGATAAGCTTTTAAATTAGCTTCTTTTGCCCTTCTGTAAGCAACAATTCCAGCAGCTAAATATTTATTATCTACATGCCCAATTTTATTTTTTAAGAATTTATCGAAAACTACCTGATTTTCCCATCCGTCCGTTTCGTATATATCCATTATCTCTTGATATGATACATCTACATCCAAATCTAAGCCAGCTTCTTTCATAGAAGAAATAGCGCTCATCACTGCTTCCTTCTTCATTTTTACAAAATCAAGAAGGGTGTTGTCTAAATCAAAAATAACTGCCTTAATCATCCCTCATACTTCTCAGGATTTCTAACGCGGTCAATTTCATATTCTGCCATTTTTCTCCAATCTCTATCATTTCTTGCTTTTTCAAAATGATTAATGGATGTATTTTTGCTTCCTTTGCCGCCACAATACTCAGCAATACCTAATTCAAACCAACCGCCACCAAAATTCTTTTTTAAATCTATAGCTTCTAATGCAGCTTCCTTAGCAGCTTCACAGTCATTCAATTTATTGTGAGCTTCAGCTAAGTGAAACCAAGATAAGAATTCTTTAGGTTGCAGGTCTACAGCTTTAGTTAAAGACTCTGCTGATCTATTATAATCCTCTAATTTAGCATATGTAATTCCCATGGCATGGTATGCTGCCCCATAGTTAGGTTTAATATTAATTGCTGTTTTAAAACTTAAAATTGCATTTTCATACTTTTCTAAATCAATAAAAATTTCACCTAAGCTTTTATGAGCCTTATAATATTTTTTATTAAGCCTCACTGTTTCTTCAAAAGACTCTTTAGCATTATTTATATCACCATTTTCTTTATATGCTAATCCTAAATTATACCAACCTTTATCAAATGTTTTTTTAATACTCAAAGCGCTTTGATAATTTTGAATTGCTAGAGATAGATTACCCATTTTCTTTTGTAAGACTCCCATTTGGAAATATGCTTGATATAGTCTGCTATTAATACCTAATACTTGCTCATATTTCGATAAAGCAGACTCAAGATTTCCATTTTTATAATCCTTATTTGCGCTATTATATAATTTCTTAGCAACATTGGATATAGATATCTTAGATTTTTTATAATTAGGATCAATAGACAGTGATTGCTTATAATATTTTACAGCTGAGGTAAAATCTTTTTTTCCTTCATAAGCTTTTGCTGTCCCATAGTACGCCTCAACAGCGTTCGGCACGCTAGCTATCACATCAGAAAATCCTGTAATAGCATCATCAAATCGTCCATCTTGAACTGATCTGTTAGCATTAATCATTTTATTTCTTAGTCCATTTAAACGATCAAATTCTTTTCTAAAAGTATCGTTTGTTTTGTCTAAATCAATAGCTGCTTTAACTTTTTCTCCAGCAAGCTCTAAGTTACCTTCGGATAAAGCTTTTTGAGATTCTTCATAGATAGAAAGAGCTGATGTTTGAGCAAAGATAGTTGTTGATAATAATAAGATAAAAATAATATTTTTCATTATACCGCCTTTAAAGTATTCATTTTTTAATTATCACGTAATCTATAAATCTTTTAAAAAAATACTAAATGTTATTTTTGTGCCGAAGGCGGGACTTGAACCCACACAGAGTTTCCTCCACTAACCCCTCAAGCTAGCGTGTCTACCAATTCCACCACTTCGGCTATATTAATTTGTAGCTTCTTCTGGCAGAAGATCTTCAGAGGGTAAAGAGTATTCATTTGGAACAGCTAATTCTACTTCTCTAGATTCAGCATCTTTTTGAATAATAGACTCTGTAGATGATGTAGATTCTCCGCTAAGAAAACCAATCGTTAACGCTAGACCAATGAATGTTATTCCAAGCCCTGTAGTTAACTTGGTAATGAAATCATTTGCGCCAGAAGATCCTAACATGGAATTAGCAACACCACCCATCATAGAATTTAAACCTCCTTGACCTGATTGCATTAATATTACCCCAATAAGCAATAAACTTACTAATGTATGTACTACTATTAAAAATTCAACCATAATACCTCTTATAATTTTAGTTGTTTAACAATATCTTTAAACTTTTCAAAGTTAGCGCTAGCACTCCCAATGAGAAAACCATCAATTAACTCCACATTAAGGAGTTCATCAACGTTACTTACATCCACAGATCCACCATAAAACAATTTAATATTATCTAAATCTGTACCTGAATATAAACTTTTTAATCTATTTTTTATATAAGAAAGCATTTCATTGATATATTCATTTGAAGGGACATTTCCTGATCCAATTGCCCATACTGGCTCATATGCAATAGTTAGATTTCTAGCTTTTAAGTCATTAGTTAATATCGATAACTGACTATCAATAACATTCTCTGTTAAATTTTCATTTTTTTCTTCTAATGTCTCACCTATACATAAAATAGGATCAACATCGCTAGATAGGACTGCCCTTAATTTTTCTGAAATAACGTCATTACTTTCTTTATACACAATCCTTCTTTCCGAATGACCAACAATACATGAGTCTATATCAATTGAGTTTATTGATGTAGATCCAGTATAAGCTCCTTTATTGTGTATATCACAATCTTGCATACCAATTTTTACATTTACATCTAAATGATCTTTTACTGATCGTATGCAAGCATGTGATGGAAATAATATAATATTTTTATTAGAAAATAAATCCTTATCAGCATTAAGCTTATCAATGAAATCTATTGAACCTCTTTCATCTAAATACATTTTCCAGTTTGCTGCTATTGTTATTTTTCTCATTATTTTTTTAACATTTCTATAGCTGGAAGTTTATTTCCAGATAATAATTCTAAACAAGATCCTCCTCCAGTAGAAGCATGAGAAAATTCTTCAATTATTCCTTTTTTATAATTTCTAATAGCTGCAATAGTATCTCCTCCTCCAACAATAGAAATACAATCATGATCTACAATTACATCGATTATTTTATTAGTGCCTATAGCAAAATCCTTATTTTCTGCTACACCAACTGTACCATTCCAAAAAACTGTTTTTGATTTTTTGATAATGTCTGTAAATAAATTAATACTTAATTCTCCTATATCTTCACAAATCATTGTTTTTTTGATATTGTCCTTACTTGCATAATGTAATTTACCACTTCCGAACGTATTTAACTCTCCATTAAAATCTACAGGAAGAATAATATTTGTTTTACTCTTAGATGCCATTAACATAAGCTTTTTTGCTGTATCTATTTCATCTTTTTGGACTAGAGATTTTCCCACATTATAATTATTTGCAGTTAAAAAAGTGTTTGCCATTGCACCTCCAATAAGAATATTATCTGCAATGTCAAAAAAATGCTTAATCACATTAATTTTAGTATCAATTTTTGCTCCACCAATAATTAATGATACTGGACCTTCTACGCTAGAAACGCCATCAGAAAGAAATTGCATTTCTTTCTCCATCAATAATCCCATTCCTTTTGTTGTAAAACGATTAGTAATCCCTGTATTTGATGCATGTTCGCGATGAGCAGTACCAAACGCATCGTTTAAGTAAATAGATCCATGCTGAGCTAATTTAGAAGAAAATAGTGGGTCATTGCTTGTTTCTCCATCATGAAATCGTAAATTTTCTAATAAATGAATCTCTCCACTTTTTAAATTTCTTGATACGTCTATAGCATTTTCTGATATACAATCATGAGAAAACTTTATGGGCATTTCTAATAATTGAGCAAGCTTTTCTCCTGCGGGCATCAATGAAAGACTAGAATCAGCTTTTCCTTTTGGTCTTCCTCGATGAGACATAAGAACAACCTTAGCGCCTTGATCAAGACAATATTGGATTGTCGGCAATGACTTAAGTATTCTATAATCGTCTGAAACTAAGTCATTTTCAACGGGTACATTAAAATCAACTCTAATGAGCACGCATTGACTAGTATTATTATTAGACTGAAAATCTATTGATGTAATTTTACGTAACATAGCTGCCTAAATAATACTAAAATATTTAGACAATACCTTGGTCAATCATAGAATCTGCAACTCTTACAAATCCGCCAATATTAGCACCATCTACATAATTGATAAAGTCACCTTCAGAGCCATACTTAACACATGTAGTATGGATACGCTCCATAATTTCTTTTAACAGTCCGTCGACCTTATCTCTCTTAAGTGGAATTCGTGTACTGTTTTGACTCATTTCAATACCAGAAATAGCTACACCGCCAGCATTCGCAGCTTTACCGGGACCGTATAAGATTTTTTTGTCAACAAAATGACGTACAGCATTTGTAGTTGACGGCATATTCGCACCTTCAGCAACCACGAAACATCCATTTTTTAATAACTCTTTAGCGTCACCAAGATTTAATTCATTTTGAGTTGCACATGGAAGTGCAATATCACATTTTATTGACCATGGACGTTTTCCTTCAAAGTATTCAACCTTATATTTTTTGGCATATTCAGATATTCTAGCTGATCTTTTACCTTTAAGTTCTTTGACATATTCTAATTTTTCCTGAGTAATACCATCTGGATCATAAATAAATCCACCAGAGTCAGATAAAGTAAGTGGCTTTGCTCCTAGATCAATTAATTTTTCACAAGCAAATTGTGCCACATTCCCAGAACCGGATACTGTAACAGTTTTTCCTTCTAAGGAATCATCTTTCATTTTAAGCATTTCAGCAACAAAATAAACTAGTCCGTAACCTGTGGCTTCAGGACGAATTACACTTCCGCCCCAATTCGTTCCTTTTCCAGTTAATACGCCAGTAAATGCATTTCTTATTTTTTTGTATTGACCAAACAAATATCCGATTTCTCTACCTCCAACACCAATATCGCCGGCTGGAATGTCAGTACGTCTACCTATATGTCTATAAAGCTCATTCATAAAAGCATAACAAAAATTCATAATTTCTTTATCAGATTTTCCTTTTGGATCAAAGTTTGATCCTCCTTTACCTCCTCCGAGGTTTAATCCTGTAAGACTATTCTTGAATACCTGCTCAAAAGCAAGGAATTTTAAAATTCCCAAATTAACGCTCGGATGAAATCTCAATCCACCTTTATAAGGCCCAATTGAAGAATTGAATTGAATTCTATAACCTAAATTTACATGAACCTCATTGTTATCATCCATCCATGGAACTCTAAAAATAATGGTTCTATCTGGAACGACAATCCTATCAAGGATATTGAACTTGCCATATTCTGGATTTGCATTTGCTGTGTCCCATATAGAATGAATTACTTCTTCTACAGCTTGATGAAATTCTTTTTGGTCATCATATTTACCTATTACTGATTCTAAAAATTCTTCTTTAGTCTTATACTTCATGAGTCAGTCAACCTCTATGTTATATTATCTATACTTAAAATTACACAATAAGATAAAAAATGAAACGTTTTTCTTGTAAAAATAATTTAGACATTTAGGATGAAGTAATATAACTTTAAGCCTTCAATGGCGGAGTAGCTCAGTTGGTTAGAGCAGCGGAATCATAATCCGAAGGTCGGGAGTTCAAATCTCTCCTCCGCTACAAATTATTAATTCACTTTTTCTCACATATTTAATCTCAGATTCTGTAAGTACAGACTTAAAATATTCATTAGCATATCTCTTGTTGTACAATGTATCATGCTGTACTCCTTTTTTAGGGGCTTTATTCTTTTTCAATGATCCTGAAATCTCAGTCACTATCTGATTTATCTCATTTTCTGAGCAATCTATATTAAGCCAATCAAATAATGAAACGATTGAACCATTAGGATTAACAGATAAATCATGCTGATTAAAAAAATAGATTTTATCATTATTCAATATTTTTTGTTTAAACGCTGTATAAAGATAGAAAAACTGTACCGCACCAACTACAAAAGGTGAAATGTCATTATTATTAAATTGGTTGGGATTCTTAATATCTACACCAATATGCTCAAGACCTTTTAATAATTGACTATATTCGCTAAAGGTCCAAGACATCCTTTTAAAACTTCCCGCTAATGGAAGTAAAGGTCTTTCACACATTATAACCCTATAATTTTTAGATAGATATTTAGATGCAAAAATTAAAAATGGATCTTTAATGATTAATTCTCTTTCAGGATTAAGATACTTTGCTTTTTTAAAAGAAATAGATGATTGGTTTCCAAAGGTGTATTTTATCATTTTTTTAAATAAGGAATCGTTCTTCTTTATTCCTAACTTAAAACTTCCATTTAAATCTAATAAACTAGCTAAAATTCCATCGAAATCATTCTCCATAATATTAGATCCTGGAATAAGATAGTTAATATCTATCGATTTCAAACCCTGAGAGCTGTTAAATGGCTCATAAAGCACGTTATAAGGGGCTTTTTGAGATATAAGCTTACCAACTATAGTGGTAGCTGTTCTAGGCATACCAGAAACTATTATTGGATTCTTAGAATATTTATTATTTTTAAACATGAATATGATTCAATCTAATGCAAAAGAAAAAAAATACCAAAAATCAATTCGATTCATTAAATCTTTAGATCAAAAAGATAAAATCAATAATATCTTGAAATACCTATATAATGAATTTGAAGATTGGATTTTTTGTGGGCTCTATATAAAAGAAGGAAATCAATTAGAAATCTCAAATCATTATTCGGATAATATACCTTGCAGTCCAATTGAAATGAATGGTGTATGTGGACAATCTATAACAGAAAAAAATACTTTAATTATAAATGATGTGAATAAGTTCAAAAATCATATCGTATGTGACAGAAATAGTAAATCTGAAATTGCTATACCTTTTATTAGAGATGATAAAGAATATGTTCTTGATATCGATTCGAGAAAGCTAAATAGTTTTGATCAAATAGATGCAAAATACTTAAGAGAAATAATCAAAGAAATTTAAGCGTCTTCTTTTGGTGCTTCTTCAGAGTCTACAGGAACTGCTTCATCAACCTTGAACTGAGCTTTGTCTACAAATTCAATTAAGGAAATCTTAGCTGCATCGTTTGTTCTGGTGCCAAGCTTGATAATTCGAGTATATCCGCCAGGTCTATCTGTGTAAACTGGGGCAATAACATCGAATAAAGTTTTTACAGCATCTAAGTTGTGAATTTTCTTCATCACTTCTCTTCTGTTGTGAACACTTTTTTCTTTTGCTTTAGTGATCATTGGCTCAATGAATTTTCTTAACTCTAAAGCTTTTTGATGTGTAGTTTTAATACGTTTATGCTCAATTAATGAGCTTGCCATATTAGACATCATTGCTTTTCTATGAGCAGTAGACTTACCAAACTTTCTAGCTGATATTCTTTTTCTCATTTACACTTCATCCTCTACATAAGGACTAGTGTCCATACCAAATTTTAGACCCATAGTTTCAAGTTTCTCAATCAATTCGTTGAGTGATTTACGACCAAAGTTCTTATACTCAAGCATTTCTGCTTCGTCTTTGTCTACTAATTCACCAATAAGAGTGATTCCAGCAGCTTCTAGACAGTTATGACTTCTAACTGATAATTCCATTTCATCAATTGAAGATTCAAGAAGCTTACGAATCTGTAAGATCTCCTCACTAACAGGTTTATCAATTTCTAATACAGAAGGATTGCTGATAGAGTTAATGATATTGTAATGTTCAGAAAGAACAGAAGAACAGTAACTAACTGCATCAATAGGGCTGATAGACCCATCTGTTTTAACATCTAAAGACAACATCTCTAAATCTTCTTTTGCTCCAGGTAATGGAGACACATTAAATGCTACTTGAGTAACAGGATTAAAAATACTATCAATCGGTATCATTCCCACAGGTGAATTATTTAACTTATTTTCTTCGCTAGATTTATAACCTTTACCAATTCCCAATCTTAGTTCTAACTCAAGAGTAGTTCCCTTAGCAATATCTGTAATATAATGTTTAGGATTTAGAATAGTGAAATCATCACTTACAGCTTGAATATCAGCTGCTGTAAATGTTTTTTGACCTTTAAGTTTTAAGAAAATAGGCTCTACAGAGCTTTCAAATAAATGGAATCTTACTCCTTTTAAATTCATAATTACATCTGCAATATCTTCTTTTACACCATCAAGAGTTGAAAATTCATGTAAAGCACCCTCAATCTTAACGTTCGTGATAGCTGCTCCAGGCACTGCAGTCAATAAAGCTCTTCTTAAGGAGTTACCAACAGTTATACCGTACCCTCTTTCAAGTGGTTTAATAAGAAAATTACTTGAATTTTCTTCAGCTATTTTATGTGAAATCTTAAATTTTAAATCATTGCTCATTTTTCTTCCTTTATCTTGAATAGTATTCAACAACTAATTGTTCGTTCATGGTTAAGTCAATCTCATCTCTCTCAGGATAATTAACAAATGTTCCTTCCATTTTGGCTTTATCAACAGAAAGCCAAGAAACCTTTAAATCACCTTTAACCATTTTAATAGAATTTAATATAATATCTAATTTTTTACTTTTTTCTCTTACTTGTACAATGTCCCCAGGTTTTAAGCGATAAGATGCAATATTAACCTTAGCACCGTTTACCATAAAATGTGCATGACTAACAAGCTGTCTTGCCGCTGATCTTGTAGGTCCAAATCCAAGCTTATATACTACATTATCCAATCTAGATTCAAGCAAGACCAATAAATTAAATCCAGTTTCACCTTTCATCTGTGAAGCTTTCTTAAAGTAGGTTCTAAATTGTTTCTCTAGTGTACCATATGTAAACTTAATTTTTTGTTTTTCTTGTAATTGCACAGCATAAGTTGAAGGACGTCTACCGGTTTTCCCATGCTGACCAGGTCGATGTCCTTTTTTTGATAATAGTCTATCAAATTTAGGGTTACCAAAAATATTAACTCCAAGCTTTCTAACTAATTTACCTTTAGGTGTATTTAATTTTGCCATACTTCTAAACTCTTCTTTGTTTTTTAGGTCGACATCCATTATGGGGTAATGGTGTCACATCTGCTATTGACTTTACTTGCAAGCCAGCGCTGGATAATGCTCTGATAGCCGATTCTCTACCTGCGCCAGGACCTTTAACTCTTACTGCTACACTAGCTAAACCCATACTTACTACCTCGCTAGCTACTTTTTCTGAAGCTATAGTAGCTGCATATGCTGTATTTTTTCTAGAACCCTTAAATCCTGCTTTACCTGCAGTAGCCCATGCAATAACATTCCCATTCTCATCGGTTACAGTGATATTCGTATTATTGAACGTCGCCTTAATATGAACGATGCCATTTGGATTTATCTTTTTCTTATTCTTTTTTAATCTAGTTTGTGTTGCCATATATTATACTGCTGCTTTCTTACCAAGTGATATTGTTTGTTTTTTTCCACTTCTCTTTGTTCTAGAGTTAGTCTTTGTTCTCTGACCTCTTACTGGAAGAGATTTTCTGTGTCTTACTCCTCTATAGCTACCAATATCTTGTAGTCTTTTGATATTTCTTAAATTTTCACTTCTTAGTTCACCTTCAATCAATAATTTTAAATCTACAATAACTTTTCTAATTGCATCTTCATCTTTAGAGTTTAAATCCGTAACTCTTACATTTGGATCGACTTTTGCCAATTCACATACTTTCATTGCAGTATTAAGCCCAATACCATGGACATAACGCAATGAATATGCAACTTTCTTATCTTTTGGTATATCAACACCTGCTATTCTAGCCATTATCCTTGCCTCTGCTTAAACCTAGGGTTCTTCTTATTAATAACGTAAATACGTCCTTTTCTACGTACAATAACGCAGTCACGTGTTCTTTTCTTTACTGATGCTCTAACTTTCATAATTATTGCCTAAAAGTAATTCTTCCTCTGCTTAAATCATATGGAGATAATTGTAAATCAACTTTATCTCCTGGTAGCATTTTAATATAATGCATACGCATTTTTCCGCTTACATGAGCAAGTACTTCATGCTCTTTACCGCCTAAGTTAATAGCTACTCTAAACCTAGCGCCTGGTAAAGCCTCTTTAATTACTCCCTCTACTTCTATTGATTCTTGTTTTGTCATTATGTTAAAATTCTGGGTTGCAACTTAGTAATAAGAATTGAATGTTCAAAGTGTGCACTTGGTTGTCCGTCTTGCGTCCTAATTGTCCATCCATCTGAGTCAGTTTTAATATATCTTGATCCTAAGTTTACCATTGGTTCAATTGCTAAACACATACCTTCTTTCAATTCAATGTCATGACCAGCACTTCTAGGAGTAGAAAAATTTGGAACTTGTGGTTCAAGATGCAATTGAGTACCAATTCCATGACCCACTAATTCTCTTACTATTGAATAACCTTTTGATTCAACATGCTTTTGTATTGCATCGCTAATATCAAAAACGCGATTTCCTACCACTGCTTTGCTAATCCCTATTTCTAATGCTTCTTTTGTAATATCCAATAATGATTGTTTTTCTTCTGAAATTTTTCCAACAGCTAACGTTCTTGCTGAATCACTGTAATAATCATTCTTTAGAACTCCGCAGTCTATACCAACAATTTGACCTTCCTCTAAAACCACATCTTTTGGTATACCATGGACTACTTCATCGTCAATTGATACAGTTAATGTTGAAGGAAAATTATTATACCCTTTAAATGCAGGTTTAGCATCTCTAGATAAGATATATTCTTCTGCCAACCTATCTAATTCCATTACAGATTGACCTGGCTTCACATAGCCTTCAATCATATCAAGTGTATCAGATAGAATCTGACAACTTTCAGTCATATGGGAAACTTGATTAGTGTTATTTAAATCAACCATTATCTTCTTCCTCTAACTTTACCTTTTGATAAAAAACCATCATAATGTCTAGATAGTAAGTGTGTTTCTATTTGACTTAAGGTATCTAACCCAACACCAACGATGATTAATAAACTAGTTCCTCCAAAAAATGAAGCGTAACTGTAGTCTAAACCAAATTGTTGCAAGAAATATGGCATTAAAGCAATGAATCCAAGAAAACATGCGCCTGGAAGTGTTACTTTTGTAAGAATATTTTCAATAAACTGTGCTGTCTTTTTTCCTGGTTTTACTCCGGGAATAAATCCTCCTTGTTGTTTCAAGGTAGAAGCTACTTGATTCGGATCAAATTGTAATGCAGTATAAAAGTAAGTAAAGAATACAATTAACAATGCAAAACATACATTAGAAAACCAATGATCCATTGCAAACCAAGACATAAAATTAGATTGAGTTGCATCTTGACCTACGAATGTAGCGATAGTACCAGGAATTAATAATATAGATTGCGCAAATATAATAGGTATAACTCCTGCTGTATTAATCTTTAAAGGGAGATAAGTAGATTGTCCGCCATACACTTTTCTTCCAATAATTCTTCTAGCATATTGAACGGGTACTTTTCTCAAACCCTGTTGTATAAGTATAATTAACATAACTAGGAAAAAGAATAGGATTGCAAGAGAAAGTTCTGAAAGAATACCTCTTACACCCTGTTGAAAATATGAAATTTCAGATAAAACAACATTAGGAAATGCTGCTAAAATTCCAACCATAATGATAAGAGATATGCCGTTACCTATACCATGTTCTGTAATCTTTTCACCAAGCCATAATAGTAGCATTGTACCTGTTGTAATAGAGATTACTGCAGTAAATCTAAAAACAAATCCTGGATTTAATACAATACCATAACTCTCTAATAAAAAAGCAATACCAATAGACTGAACAAGTGCTAAAATTACTGTACCATACCTAATAATTTGATTGATTTTAGCTCTTCCACTTTCTCCTTCTTGTGCTAAGCGTTGAAAATATGGGAGAGTCGTTTGAAGTATTTGTACAACAATTGAGACTGAAATATATGGCATAATTCCTAATCCAAATACAGCAGCTTGACCAAATGCTCCGCCTGTAAACATATTAAATAAGCCAAAAAAAGTATCATTTAAAGATTCCATAGTTTGACGAAGAGCTTCAGGGTCAATACCGGGAATAGGCACTTGAGCTCCAAGCCTAACAATCATCAAAACTCCTAGAGTAAATAATATTTTACTTCTCAATTCAGGAATAACAAAAATATTTCTTAGTTTTTCAATCATTGAACAGTAACCTTTCCACCTGCTGCTTCAATTTTCTTAGCTGCGGATGCACTAAATGCTGATGCAGTAACATTATAAGCTTTATCAATATCGCCATTTCCAAGAATCTTTACAGCAACAAAACTTGAAGAGATTAATCCTTTTGCTAGCAGAACCTCAGAATCAATATTCTTTGATTTAATCTTAGCAATTTGAGAAAGATTTACAATTTCATATGATTTTGCAAAATTAAAATTATTAAATCCTCTAGTTGGAACTCTTCTATGAAGAGGTACTTGACCTCCTTCAAACCAATATCTGTGTTTAAAACCACTTCTTTGGCCTGCTCCCTTATGACCTCTTCCGGCAGTTCCGCCTAAGCCAGAACCAGGTCCTCTACCAACTCTTTTAGAGGATTTTGTAGCTTTAATAGGTTTTACTAATTTCATTTTACTTCCTCAACCTTGACTAAATAATCTATTTTTTTTATCATTCCATTTATTGCGTCATTTAGATCTAAAACAACTGATTTATTCATTTTTCTAAGACCTAACGCATCAAGAGTAGCTTTTGCTTTTTTTGAATAGCCAATTCTACTTTTTATTTGTGTAATTTTAATTTGTTTTTTAGCCATCTTTTTAAATCTCAAATAATGTTTTTGGTGTTTTTCCTCTTTTCTTAGCAACAACTCTAATATCCTGCAAACTTGTTAAAGCATTCATCACAGCCTTAGCAACATTCATAGGATTGTTTGACCCTAATACTTTTGAGTAAATATTATTAATACCAACTTGCTCCATAATCAATCTTACTGCAGAACCAGCTATAATACCTGTTCCAAACGGAGCTGGTTTTAATAACACTCTACTTGCACCATGTTTGCCTATAATTTCATGAGGAATAGTATAATTATAAACAGGGACCTTGACTAAATTTTGTTTTGCATCATCTTTAGCTTTATTAATAGACACAATTACTTCATTGGCTTTTCCTGAACCAATACCAACATGTGCTTTACCATCACCAATAACAACTATAGTCGAAAAACTGAATCTCTTTCCACGAGAATTAACTTTCGCAACTCTGTTAATTCTTATAACGGATTCTTCTTTTAAATCAAGTTCTGAATAATTAATCATACTCATTTATTCTCCAATATTAAAATTTTAGTCCACCTTTTCTAGAAGCTTCTGCAAAAGATTTTACTCTTCCATGGTATCTGAAGCCATTTCTATCAAAGTATACTTTTTTAACTTTTTTTGCTTTCGCTCTCTCAGATAATGATTTTCCAACGAGAGAAGCTAATTCGCTTTTATTAACTTTTTCTTTTGTATAAGCCTTTTCTTTTGAAGAAGCAGCTACTAAAGTAGTTTGATTAAAATCATCAATAATCTGTGCCTCTATATGCCTAGCACTCTTATAAACACATAATCTGTATTCACCTTCAACTGGAAAAGATTTTTTCGATCTTTTTCTTCTTCTTAAATATTGCTCTTTTTTTAATTTTAAACCTCTCATCTAGTCGCCCCCTCCAACAGTTTTACCTTGTTTCGAACGAACATATTCATCTTTATATCTAATTCCTTTTCCTTTATAAGGTTCAGGCTTTCTTAAAGATCTTATTTTTGCTGCTACTTGACCTACAGCTTGTTTATCTATACCCTTAATTTCTAATTCACCTTTTTGAGCAACTGCTTCAACACCTTCAGGCAAATCAAAAATAATATCATGGGAAAAACCTAATTGTAAAATCACTCTATTATTTTGAGATTTAGCATTATAACCAATACCTATAATCTCTAAATGTTTAGAGAAGCCGTTTGTAACTCCTTCAATAGCATTAAAAACTAACTGCCTAATAGTACCATGCATAGCTCTTGAAACTTTATCTTCTGCGTTTCTTGAAACAGATAAACTATTATCTTCGATTTTTATTGTTACTTCTTCGCAAATATCAACCGACAACTTACCCTTAGGGCCTGCCACCAATAAATGCTGAGTATTATTCTCTACTTTTACACCTTCCGGTATTGTAATTACGCTATTTCCTATTCTTGACATATTACCAAACGTTGCAGAGCAACTCTCCCCCAACTTTTAATTTTCTTGCTACTTTATTACTTATTACACCTTTTGAAGATGATATAACACTAATCCCTAAACCATTCAAGACTCTAGGAATTTCATCTGAAGCTACATAAACTCTTTTTCCAGGTTTACTAATTTTTTCAATTGTTGTAATTGCTGGTGATTCATTGTGATATCTTAAGAAAATTCTAATATCCTCTTTATTATCTTCTTTGTTTACAAAAACAACATTATCAATATATCCCTCTTCTTTTAATACAACGGAGATTCTTTTTTTCAATAATGAAGAAGGTATATCTATCCATCTTTTTTTAGATGAATAACCATTTCTTATTCTTGTACAAAAATCTGCTATTGGATCTGTCATTGACATAAAATATTCTCCTTACCAACTGGCCTTAGTTACACCAGGTAATTCACCTTTTAATGCTAATTCTCTAAAAGTTATTCTTGATAAACCAAATTTTCTCATATACCCTTTTGGTCTTCCAGACACAGCACACCTGTTTGTTAAACGAATACTACTTGAACTTCTAGGAAGCTTCTGAAGCTTCTCTATAGCTTTCATTTTTTCATCTTCTGGAGTGTTAGGATTTTTAATCAATCCTCTTAATTCTTTTCTTAGAGTATAATATTTTTCCACTTTTTTTATTAAGTGATTTTCTCTTACAACTTTAGATTTTTTAGCCATCTTCTTCCTTGTCTAAGTTATTATCTGTTAAAGCTTTCTTTTCTCTGATTGGCAATCCCATAGATCTTAATAATTCATAAGATATTTCATCGCTATCAGCTGATGTCGTAATAATAACATCCATCCCCGTAATAGAATCAACTTTATCGTAGTCAATTTCTGCAAATACAATTTGCTCTTTGATTCCAAAACTGTAGTTACCTTGTCCGTCAAATGATTTATCAGATAATCCTCTAAAATCTCTTGTTCTTGGGAGAGCTACCGCACATAATCTTTCTAAAAATTCATACATATAATCTTTACGCAAAGTCACTTTACATCCAACGGGAAATCCTTTTCTAATCTTAAAATTAGAAACATCTTTCTTTGCTTTGGTAATCACTGGCTTTTGACCGGTAATTAACATCAATTCATCAAGAGCCGCCTGTAAAGCTTTTTTATTTTCTTTTGCGTTACCTAAACCAATATTTAATGTAATTTTTTTAATCTTAGGTACTTGCATAACAGTAGTGAAATTGAAAGTCTTCATTAAATGAGGTCTAACTTTATCTAAATATTTCTTCTTATAATTTGGTGTTACCATCAATCTTAGCCTAATTCCTTACCAGATCTTTTTGAGACTCTTACTTTTGATTTATCTTCCAGTACTTTGAATCCGATCCTAGAAGCCTTATCGCTTTCTAAAGCCATTAAATTTGAAACATGCAAAGATCTTTCTCTCTCTGTGAATCCACCTTTCGGATTTTCTTGAGAAGGTTTTAGAGTTCTTTTTGTTAAAGCAACACCTTCAACAATAGCTCTTTGAGTCTCTGGTATCACCTTAAGAACTTTACCTGAAAGGCCCTTAAAATTTCCAGCTACTACTTTTACCATCATATTTTTTTTAATTTTCATTATAAAACCTCCGGTGCCATTGAAATAATTTTCATATAACCACCCTCTCTTAACTCTCTTGCTACTGGACCAAATATTCTAGTTCCTTTTGGTTCATTTTGAGCGTCCAAAATAACTGCAGCATTATCATCAAATCTAATATAAGATCCATCTCTTCTTCTTACTTCTTTCTTCACTCTAACTACTACAGCTCGAGCAACCTCTCCTTTTTTAACCATACCGCCAGGAGTAGAAGATTTAACAGCCACAACAATAAGATCACCAATACTAGCATATCTCTTCTTTGATCCACCTAAAACTTTAAAACATTGTACTGTTTTTGCTCCAGAATTGTCAGCTACTTTTAATCTTGTTTCTGCTTGTACCACTATTTATTTCCGTTCTTAATTAATTTAGATGTACGCCATCTCTTTAATTTGCTCAAAGGCTTAGTTGCCACAAGTTCTACCATATCACCTTTTTTGAAAGTATTATTTTCATCATGTGCATAATATTTCTTTGATCTTTTCATATACTTTTTATAGAGCTTATGTTTCACAAGTCTCTCTACGCTAACTACCACAGTTTTATCCATAGCGTCAGAAACAACAGTACCTACTAGTTTTTGAGTATTTCTATCCATCAATATTTCCCTTATCTAAGGTTTTTTCTCTTAATATCGTATTAATTCTAGCATTTTCTTTCCTTAGGTCAGATAACACTTTATAGTCTTCTAATTGTTGAATTGACTTCTGAAAGCGATATTTCTGCAAGCTTTCTTTGTTATCAACTAAGCGTGATAATAAATCTCTATCAGATAACTTTCTTAGATCATTAACCTTCATCTAACCCTCTTTTTGCAACTAATTTTGTTTTAATTGCTAATTTATTACCAGCAATTCTAAATGCTTCTTGAGCTACTTCTCTAGAAATACCCTCTACTTCAAATAAAATTCTACCAGGTCTCACATTTGCTACCCAATATTCTGGAGATCCTTTTCCTTTACCCATTCTTGTTTCTAATGGTTTTTTTGTAATTGGCTTATCTGGAAAAATTCTAATCCACATTCTACCTAATTTTCTTACTCGTCTAGATATTGAAATTCTAGTAGCTTCAATTTGTCTAGCTGTAACCCACCCTGATTCCATTGCTTTTAATCCATAACTACCAAAATTGACTTCGGTACCACCCTTAGCCATACCTTTTCGGTTTCCTCTATGAACTTTTCTATATTTAATTTTTTTAGGTTCTAACATTATTTCTTAGCCTTTGTAAATCCATTACAGATCCATACCTTAATTCCTATGATGCCATATGTTGTATGAGCCTCTACTAATGCATAGTCAATATCTGCTCTAAGAGTATGTAATGGAACTCTTCCATTCATAAATCTTTCAGATCTAGCAATCTCTACTCCACCCAATCTTCCAGCAACATTAATTCTAATACCTTCTGCTCCCATTCTCATGGTAGACTGCATAGTTTTGTTAAGCACTCTTCTGTAAGCCATTTTCTTCACTAATTGAGTAGCAATATTTTGACCTACTAATTCAGCATTTAATTCAGGTCTTTTTACCTCATTTATATTTAAATGAATATCATTAGTGTTACATAGTTTTGAAACTTCTTTTTTCAGTCTAGTAACTTCTTCTCCGCCCCTACCAATAACAATACCAGGTCTAGCTGTATGAATAGTAACAGTAATTGCTTGCGAAGTTCTCTCAATATTAATAGATGCAACTGAAGCATCATGCAATCTTTTCTTTAGATATTTTCTTAATTTAATATCTTGTGCAAGATCAGCCGCATAAGCATTTTTCTTTGGAAACCAATTTGAACTCCAGTTCTTATTTAGCTCTAATCTTAAACCTTTTGGATGTGTCTTTTGTCCCATTAATTATCCTATAACTATTTTTAAATGACTTGTTCTCTTTTTAATTCTATTTGCTCTTCCTTGAGCTCTTGCTCTAAATCTTTTTTGTGCAGGACCTTCATCTACGGTAATAGTTTTTACTTTAACCTCATTCATATCTTTGTCAAAATTCTCTGTATTTCCGGCATTAGCAATAGCAGAAGATAGTGTTTTCTCAACAATCTGAGCACCTTTCTCATCCATATGTCTTAAAGATGATAATGCTTTATTTACATTTAAACCACGAACACAGTTAGCTACTTTTCTTAGCTTCTTTGGTGAATGTTTTACATTGTTAGATCTTGAAGTGATATCCATAATTATTTTTTCTTTCTATCTCCTGAATGCATTCTAAATGTTCTTGTAGGAGAAAATTCTCCTAATTTATGACCAACCATATTCTCTGTGATAAAAACAGGTATAAATTTATTTCCATTGTGTACAGCAAAAGTATGTCCTACAAAATCTGGAACAATCACAGAATGTCTTGCCCATGTCTTTATAACACCTTTCTTTGTTGACTCATTCATTTTATCAACTTTTTTCAATAATTTGACATCGATATGAGGTCCTTTTCTAATAGATCTAGACATTAATCATTTCTCCTTTTTACTATTAGAGCATTTGACTTTTTCTTTTTCTTCCTAGTCTTGAAACCTTTCGTAGGTTGACCCCAAGGAGACACTGGATGTCTTCCACCTGAACTCTTACCTTCTCCACCACCATGAGGGTGATCAACAGGGTTCATCGCTACTCCTCTAACTTTAGGACGTTTTCCAAGCCATCTTGATCGACCTGCTTTACCTGAACGTACCAATTCATGCTGTTTATTACCAACTACACCAATTGTAGCTAAACATTTATCTGGAACCATTCTCACTTCTCCAGATGGCATTTTTAATGTTACATAATTATTATCATGAGCCATTACCTGCACATATGCTCCTGCACTCCTAGCCATTTGTGCTCCCTTACCAGGAATTAATTCAATATTATGTACAAATTGACCTGATGGTATATTTTTTAATTGCATAGCATTACCATTTTTTAATGCTGCTTTTTCTGAAGAAATAATAATATCCCCAACTTTTAATCCATCTGGCTGTATAATATATCTTTTTTCTCCATCTGAATAGTGAATTAAAGCAATGAATGCGCTTCTATTTGGATCATACTCAATAGTTGCTACCTTACCTTCGATGTTCAATTTATTTCTTTTAAAATCTATTAATCTGTAGCTACGCTTATGTCCACCACCTCTTCTACGAGAAGTAATACGACCTCTATTATTTCTACCGCCTGTCTTATTTAACTTTCTCACCAATGATTTTTCAGGTTTACTAGCAGTAATCTCAGAAAAATCTGGCTTAGAAGTAAATCTTGATGCCGGAGTAACTGGTTTTAATTGTCTTATTGCCATAATTTGTATCTATACACTAAACAAGTCTATGTTATAACCTTCTACAAGCGTTACAATAGCTCTCTTCTTTAGTTTGGTATATCCATTTGTTCTAATTGTTCTTCCATTGCTTTTTACAGTCATCTGCTTAGCTTTACCTTTTCGATTGCTTACAGCAACTTTAAGGACTTTAACTTTAAATTTTTCTTCTACAGCTTTTTTAATCTCAATTTTATTTACCTCAACAGGCACTTCGAATGCATATTTATTTTCTGACTCCTGAAGAGATGTCATTTTTTCAGTCACTACTGGACGAATTAAAATCTGTGAAAAATGATTCATAATTATTTCTTATCTCCAAATCTTTCTGACATTAAAGTCAAAGCATTTGCATCCACCAATAAAGCGTCATTATTCATTAAATCTGCAACAGAACATGATGATGCTTTCACAACATTTACATGTTCAATATTTCTTGATGCTAAGGCTAAATTTTGATTTACTTCAGATACTACAATTGTCATTTTTTTATTACTCAAACTGTTAGACTCTAAGAATGCAACAAAATCTTTCGTTTTATTTGTTTTTAAATCTATTGAATCAATCACTTTTAAAGCATCATTTTTAACTTTTTCTGATAAAACACATTTAAAAGCTAGTTGTTTAGTTTTAGTATTCACTTTTTTAAAATAATATTGTGGACTAGGACCGAAAATAACACCACCACCTCTATTTAAAGGAGATCTGATTGTTCCTTGTCTAGCATTACCAGTCCCTTTTTGTTTAAATGGTTTTTTACCACCACCAGAAACTGAAGATCTATTCTTTGTAGATCGGGTTCCTTGTCTAGCATTGGTTAATTCTGCTATAACACACTGGTAAACAACCTGATCATTCATAGGAACCTTAAACACTGAATCGTTTAAGCTATAATCTTTGCCACTATTTATTGATTTAATTTTCATTTTTTCACAATAAACACTGGTGCATTATTTGCACCAGGAATAGCTCCTTTAACGTATAATAAATTATTTTCTTTGTCGATATCCACAATCTCAAGGTTTTGTGCGGTAACATTACCAGAACCTTTTCTACCTGCCATTTTCATACCTTTAAATACTCTTGATGGCCAAGAGGCCTGTCCAATAGATCCGGGAGCTCTTTCGGTATGTTTATTACCGTGCGTAGCATCTTGTCTAGAAAAATTGTGTCTTTTAATAACTCCGGCAAAACCCTTACCTTTAGATTTTGACCTTACATCAACAATTTCTCCGACATGGAAAATTGAAGAATCAAATTTTTGACCTAATTTATACTCAAAAGTATCAAGTGACTTAAATTCAGCTAAAACTTTAGCGCTTTCAATGTCTGCTTTTTTAAGATGTCCTGCTGCAGGCTTATTTGTATTTCTTTTTGATTTTTCACCAAAAGCCAATTGCACAGAGTTGTATCCATCTGTATCAGTTGTTTTAATCTGAGATACAACACATGGACCAGCTTGAACTAAAGTAACTGGAACCACATGACCTTCTGCATTGAAGATTTGTGACATTTTAATTTTTTTACCTATTAATCCGTACATCTTTATCCTCTAATCTCAATATCTACACCAGACGGTAAATCTAGCTTCATTAAAGATTCAACAGTTTTAGGAGTTGAATTCACAATATCTACAACTCTTTTATGTACTTTTGTTTGGAACTGTTCGCGTGATTTTTTATCAATAAACGGTGATCTCAATACTGTATATACTGTTCTTTTAGTTGGCATCGGAATTGGTCCAGAAATAATCGCACCTGTAGACTTAGCTGTTCTAATAATTTTTTCAGCAGACTTATCTAAAAGCTTATGATCGTAAGCCTTCAAAGATATCCTAATTAAATCTTTAGCCATTATAATGCTTCTCCATTCTGTAATTGCGATTTCATTAATTTTTCTTCTACTGATGCTGGAACTTTAGCGTATTGCTGAAAATCCATATGAAAGTTTGCTCTACCTTGAGATAGAGATCTTAGATCTGTTGCATAACCAAACATTTCGCTTAATGGCACAGCAGCTTTAATACTTTGATTCGCTCCTTGCTGTTCCATGCTTTCAACTTTACCTCTTCTAGAATTAATATCACCAATTACATCTCCAAGATAGTCGTCTGGAGTAGTTGCTTCTACGGCCATAATCGGCTCCATTAGTATTGGATTTGCTTGCTTGCAAGCAGTTTTAATTGCTCGTGAACCAGCTACCTTAAAAGCAATTTCAGAAGAGTCTACGTCATGATAAGATCCATAAACAAGCTCTACTTCAACATCAGGAATAGGATATCCATGTAATACGCCATTTTTCAACTGCTCTTGAATGCCGGCATCTACCGCAGGAATGTATTCTCTTGGAATAACCCCACCAACAATCTTATTTATAAATTTATATCCAGCGCCTTGCTCTGTTGGTTTAACATTAATCACAACATGACCATACTGACCACGACCACCAGATTGACGAATAAATTTTTCATCAACTTTATCTACAGGTTTTTGAATTGCTTCTCTAAATGAAACTTGAGGCTTCCCAACATTAGCATTTACATTAAATTCTCTCTTAAGTCTATCAATAATGATTTCTAAATGAACTTCTCCCATACCTGATATTACTGTTTGACCAGTCTCGCTATCAACTTTGACTTTAAAAGTAGGATCTTCTTCACTTAACTTGTTCATTCCTTTTGCCAATTGATCTTGATCGCTTTTTGATACAGGCTCAATTGAGACTGCAACTACTGGATCTGGAAATTCCATTGACTCAAGTGCCACATCACCTTTCTCTGATAATGTATGTCCAGTGCGAACACCTTTTAAACCAATTACTGCTACAATTTCACCCGCTTTTACTTCTTCTAATTCTTCTCTTTTATTTGCATGCATTTGTAGAATTCTTGAAATTCTTTGCTTGTCTCCAGTATTTGAATTAATACAAAAAGATCCTTTCTTTAACGTACCAGAATAAACTCTGATATATGTAAGCTTACCTACAAAAGGATCTGTAGCAATTTTAAATGCAAGTGCAGTGAATGCGCCTTCTGTAGAGTTTTTAATCATAATTTTAGTTTCTGGATCGTCAACAGAAGATCCTTCAATACTTTCTACGTCTACAGGAGATGGTAAAAAGTCAATAACAGCATCTAAAACTCTTTGAACTCCTTTATTCTTAAAAGCTGAACCACATAAAGTTGGAACAAAAGCATTTTCTAAACATCCTTTTTTTAGAGCTTCTTTAATTTCCTCAGAAGACATTTCTTCTTCATTTAAATATTTTTCCATTAATACATCATCAAAACTAGCAACTTCTTCAATTAAGAAGTTTCTCCACTTATCTGCATCTGCTAATAATTCTTCTGGTATGTCGATATATTCAAATTCGGCACCTTGACTACTTTCATTATACTCAATAGCTTTCATACTAGTTAAGTCTATAATACCTCTAAAAGTTTCACCGGTACCAATAGGTAAAGCGACAGGCAATGGTTTAGCGCCTAGGCGTTTCTTCATAGTATCTATTGCATTATAGAAATCTGCACCTGTTCTATCCATTTTATTAATAAATGCAATTCTAGGTACATTATATTTTGTTGCTTGTCTCCAAACTGTTTCACTTTGAGGTTCTACGCCAGCAACTGCACAAAACACTGCAACAGCACCATCAAGAACTCTTAATGATCTTTCTACTTCCATAGTAAAATCAACGTGACCAGGAGTGTCAATTAGATTAATACGATTCTTATCCCAATAGAAAGTGGTTGCAGCTGAAGTAATTGTAATACCTCTTTCTTGTTCCTGCGCCATCCAGTCCATAGTAGCAGCACCGTCATGCACTTCACCAATCTTGTGAGTTTTTCCAGCATAGTATAACATTCTCTCAGTTAAGGTTGTCTTACCAGCATCTACATGAGCCATAATACCAATATTTCTTACAATATTTAAATCAGCAGACATGATTATCTTCCTCTTCCGAAGTGAGCAAATGCTTTATTTGCTTCAGCCATACGATGTGTATCTTCTTTCTTTTTAATAGCACTTCCTTCATTATTTGAAGCAGAAAGTAACTCTCCAGCTAAACGCCTTGACATAGGACTGCCTGATTTCTTTTTTGCGCTATCAATAATCCAATGAGCTGCTAAATAAAATTGTCTTCTATTAGGAACCTCAATAGGTACTTGATAGGTAGCTCCACCGATTCTCTTTGATTTCACTTCAACGTGAGGTGCAGCATTATTTAATGCTTTTTTGAATATGTCAACTGGATCTTTACTGCTTTTCTCTTTTACGATATCAAATGCATCATAAAGAATTTTTTCAGCAATACCCTTTTTTCCACCTACAAGTAAGTAGTTCATGAATTTTGCAACTTGTAAATCATTAAATTTTGGATCTGGATTAATAGATCTTTTCTCTGGTCTTCTTCTTCTCATGTTTAGCTTTTAGGTTTTTTTGCTCCGTAACGTGATCTACTTGTCTTTCTATCGTTAACACCTGCAGTATCTAATGAACCACGTACAATATGATAACGAACACCAGGAAGGTCTTTAACTCTTCCGCCTTCTATTAAAACAATTGAGTGCTCTTGTAAATTATGACCTTCTCCAGGAATATATGCATTTGCCTCGATACCATTTGTCAATCTAACTCTAGCTACTTTTCTTAAAGCAGAATTAGGCTTTTTAGGCGTAGTCGTATATACTCGAGTACATACCCCTCTTTTTTGAGGACTGTTCTCAAGAGCTCTACTAGCAGACTTTTTAATAATCTTTTTTCTGCTCTTTCTAATCAACTGATTTACTGTTGGCATAAATTATTTTTCCTTTAATAAATTCAAAAGCACCGGGGAATATATTGTTATAAGATGGAAGAATCAAACGTTTTCTCGAACGCGTAGAAAGTATATTTTATAGAATATGTTTAAAAAGTTTCAAGAAGAAGGTCTATTGATCTTCTTCTTGATTTTCTTGTTGTTCAATTTGAATGGATTGTAAGCCAGGAAAACCTGTTCCAGCAGGGATTAATCGCCCTAACGCAACATTTTCTTTTAATCCTAGCAAATGATCAGTCTTTGATGCAGTTGCTGCGTCTGTCAATACTCTCGTTGTTTCTTGGAAGGAAGCTGCAGAAATAAAGCTTGTAGTATTAAGAGAAGACTGAGTAATTCCCATTAAAATTGGTTCAAACGTAGCTGATTTAGCCTTATGAAACTTTACTAAGTTCTTATCTTGAGCCTTAAACTCTTTATTAAGCTCTTTTACTTCGTTCTGAGAAATCATTAGACCCACCTCTAAATTTGAATCTCCAGACTCATCAACTACAACCATACCCTTCATATAATCATTATCATTAAATAGAGTGGTCTTATCTAATCTTTCACCTGGAAGATATGAAGTATCTCCTGGATTATTAATAATGACTTTCTTCATCATTTGGTTAACAATCACCTCGATATGTTTGTCGTTAATTCCTACTCCTTGTAATCTATAAACTTCTTGAATTTCATTGACCAAATACTCTCTAACAGCATTTGGACCAAGAATAGTTAGAATATCGGAAGGAGAAATTGCACCTTCACATAATGCAGTTCCAGCTGTTATAAAATCATTCTCATGAACTACTACATGTTTTCCATATGGGATCTTATAAATAACAGACTTTCCAGTAGAAGGTGTCACTGAAACCTTTCTTACACCTCGTTTAATTTCACCAAACTCTACTGTACCGTTAATTTCACTAACTACAGCAGGGTTTGCAGGCTTTCTTGCTTCAAATAATTCTGCTACTCTTGGTAGACCACCAGTAATATCTCTAGTCTTACCAACATCTTTCTGAATTTTTACTAAAGTTTGACCTTGGGTAACATCTTGTCCATCATTTACTATTAATGTTGCTTTTACAGGTAAAATAGTCCCACCTGACAGAATATTTCCATCTTTGCTATAAATTTCAATTTGAGGGCTTAATCTTCTATCTTTTGATTCAGTAACTACTTTTTGCTTTTTACCGCCGTCTACTGCTTCTTCTTGATAGGTATCACCTTCAATAAAATCTTTCATTTTAATGATACCAGACTGTCGAGCTAATATTAAGTCTGTATATGGATCCCATGAAAATAGAATATCATTTCTCTTGACCTTAGCATTGTCCTTGATATTAACATTAGCACCATAAGGAACATTATATTCTTCAAGCACATTATTTTTTGAATCGACAATACGTAATTTTGAATTCCTAGTTAAACATCTAACTACTTTTTCGCCATCTTCATCAATAGTATTAGCAGATTGATATTCATCATTGAATTTTGCTATACCGTTATGCCTAGATTTCATATCAGATTCTTCAACAATTCTAGTTGCCGTTCCTCCAATATGGAAAGTTCTTAATGTTAACTGCGTACCAGGTTCTCCAATACTTTGAGCTGCAATAATACCTACAGCACTACCAATTGTTACAAGCTCTCTTCTTGTTAAATCCCAACCGTAACATTTTGCACATACACCTCTTCTAGATTCACAGGTAAGTATAGATTTAATTTTAACGCTATTGACATTATTTTCTACAATAAATTCAGCTTTATTCTCATCAAAAACTTCTCCTGCTTTAACAATAGTTTTACCGTCAATAATAATTTTCTCAGATGACGTTCTACCAAGAATTCTTTCAGATAGAGATTCCACCACTTCCTCTCCCTCTTTTAAATCTGCAACTGTAATTCCATTAATAGTTTTACAATTAAATTCTGATATTACTACATCTTGTGCCACATCAACCAATCTTCGAGTTAAATATCCAGCATCTGCTGTTTTTAATGCAGTATCAGCTAGACCTTTTCTTGCTCCGTGAGTAGATATGAAGTATTCCATTACAGATAGACCTTCTTTAAAATTAGATTGAATTGGGCTTTCAATAATTTCTCCGCCACCAACCATAGATTTTCTTGGTTTTGCCATTAGACCTCTCATACCGGCTAACTGCTTTATTTGGTCTCCACTACCTCTAGCTCCGGAATCAGCCATCATATAGACCGAATTAAAACCTCCATCATCAGATTTTAAACCTCTCATCATTTCAGCAGCTACATCACTTGTTGCTTTTGTCCAGACGTCAATAACTTTATTATATCTTTCACCTTCTGTTAAGATATGTCGATTAAATCTTCCTTGAATTTTGTCTACTTCTTTTTCAGCGCCATTTATGATATTATGTTTTTCATCTGGTATAATAATATCGCTGATAGAAATTGATATTCCACTCTTAGTAGCGGTTTTAAATCCAATCTCTTTAAGATTGTCTAATAGTTTTACAGTCTTATCATTTCCAGCTTTTACAAAAGACTCACCAATAATAAAACTTAATTTCTTCTTAGAAATCATCTCATCGTAATAGCCTAATTCATCTGGAATAATAGCGTTAAATATAGCACGACCAGCAGTTGTATTCTTATACCATTTTCCATTATGTCGAACATTTACAATAGCGTGAAGTCCAACCTTATTATTATCGTACGCTATTTTTACTTCATCGATAGATCCAAAAAGCTTTCCTTCACCTTTTTGCCCACTTTTCTCTCTTGTTAAGTAATAACAACCAAGAATCATATCTTGTGAAGGCAATGTAATTGGTTTTCCACTTGCAGGATGTAATACATTCTGACTGGCCATCATTAAGACTCTAGCTTCCAATTGTGCTGGAATAGATAGAGGTACATGTACCGCCATTTGGTCACCATCAAAGTCAGCATTAAATGCTGAACAAACAAGAGGATGAACTCTAATCGCTTTACCATCAATCAATATTGGCTGGAAAGCTATAATTCCCAATCTATGTAAAGTTGGTGCTCTGTTTAATAGCACAGGGTGATCTTTTACTACAGTTTCTAGAATTTCATATACAAACGAATCTTTATTTTCAATCATTAATTTTGCACTTCTAGGAGTTGCAGCTAAATCTCTTCTAATTAATTCTCTTATTAAGTGAGGTTTAAAAAGCTCTAATGCCATATTCTTTGGAATACCACATTCGGTCATTTTTAATTCAGGACCAACAACAATAACAGATCTACCAGAATAGTCAACTCTTTTACCTAATAAGTTCTGTCTAAATCTACCTTGCTTACCTCTTAACATATCTGATATAGACTTTAATGGTCTTTTAGATCCACTTCTTATCGCAGTTTTTCTTTTTGTATTATCAAAAAGCGCATCAACAGATTCTTGGAGCATTCTTTTTTCATTTCTAAGAATTACTTCAGGTGCTTGAATATCCATTAGTTGTTTTAAACGATTATTTCTAATAATAATTCTTCGGTAAAGGTCATTTAAATCACTAGCTGCAAACCTTCCACCTTCTAAAGGAACTAAAGGTCTTAGTTCTGGAGGCATAACAGGTAAAATTGAAACAATCATCCATTCAGGTTTATTATTTCTATCTCTAGCAAAGTCTTTTACTACCTTCAATCGCTTTAGGGCATCTTCTTTTTTCTGTTTTGACTTTGTTGTAGTACTAATTAACTCTAAATCTTTTTTAAGCTCTAATAAGTCCATTTCAGCTAATCCATCTTTAATAGCTTCACCGCCCATAGATGCATTGAAGTAAGACTCATCTTCTTTTTCTTCTTGTGAAGAAGCTTCATAACCAAATTCTGTTTCTAGCTTTAGATATTCTTCTTCATCTATTAAATCAAACCTCGTATAGTCGCTCTTACCAGGATTAATGACTAAATAATTTTCATAGTAGATTACACTCTCTAATTGCTTCGCACTTTTACCTAAAATATAGCTTAGCTTACTCGGTATTGATTTAAGGAACCAAATATGCACAACTGGTACAGCTAAAGTAATATGACCCATTCTGTTTCTACGAACTTTCTTTGTAGTAACTTCTACACCACATCTATCACATATAATACCTCTATATCTAATACCTTTATACTTACCGCAATGACATTCAAAATCTTTTACAGGTCCAAAGATTTTTTCACAAAACAATCCATCTTTTTCTGGCTTATAAGAACGATAGTTAATTGTTTCAGGCTTTAAAACCTCACCAAAAGATCCTTCAAGAATCTTCTCTGGTGAAGCCAGTTTAAGTGAAATGCTATTCTTTGCTTTATACATTTATTTTTTTCCTTTAATCTAAAGTTATGTCCAGTCCAAGACCTTGAATTTCTTTCATAAATACATTGAAAGCTTCTGGGGTTGTTGGGTCAGGTAAACCTTCTCCCTTGACAAGTGCACTGTAAGTTTTTGATCTACCCTCAATGTCATCTGATTTGATAGTTAAGATTTCTCTTAATGTATGTGCGGCACCATAAGCTTGAAGCGCCCAAACTTCCATCTCACCAAATCTTTGTCCACCAAATTGTGCTTTTCCGCCTAAAGGCTGCTGAGTAACTAGTGAATACGGACCAGTCGATCTAGCATGCATTTTATCATCAACCATATGGAATAGTTTCATAATATACATATAACCTACTAATACCGGATTATCAATTCTTTCTCCTGTTAGACCATCGTATAATGTCACTTTACCGGTATCTGGCAATCCAGCTTCTTTCATTTTTACTGCTACTTCTTGAGGTGTTGCGCCATTGAAAACTGGAGTTTCATACTTTTCATCAAGTATTTTTCCCGCCCATCCTAGCATCGTTTCATACAACTGACCCAAATTCATTCTAGAAGGAACACCCATAGGATTTAAACAAATATCTACTGGAGTACCATCTTCTAAATAAGGCATATTCTCTTCGGGAACAATTGTTGCAATAACACCCTTATTACCGTGTCTTCCAGCCATCTTGTCTCCAATTGAAACTTTTCTTTTATTAGCTACATAGACTTTAGCTAACTTTAAAATACCAGGTTGAAGTTGATCGCCTTCTTTAAGTTTAAAAATACTTGATTCTAACTCTGTATCAAGGCTAGTAAGAGTGTCAGTGAAAGCGCTGAGAATATTTAATAGTTTTTCCCATGTCTTTTCACCTGAAATCCATGCGTCTTTCGTAGAAAATAACTCAAAGTTGAAAGTATCTAATTTCTTTAATGTTAACTTAGTTCCTTTCTTTACAAGAACTTTTTCATCTCTATTGGCTTTTATTCCAAGAGTGATTTTATCGCTAAGAACAGACTTGAGTAAATTATCTCTAGTAGCTCTTAAAGCTCTTTCTTCTTCTCTTTTATTCTTCTGCAATTGTTTGATTTGTTGATTTACTTCTGCTCTAGATTGTTTTGATGTTTTTTCGTAAAGATTAGTTTTAATTACTACACCTTTTACTCCAGGCTCAGCCTTCTTTGAAGCATCTTTAACATCTCCTGCTTTTTCTCCAAAAATTGCTCTCAAAAGCTTTTCTTCTGGAGATGGATCCGTCTCACCTTTAGGAGTTACTTTACCAATTAATATATCATCTTCATTAACAATAGCCCCTACTCGAATAAGACCATCTTTATCTAGTTGAGAAGTTGCTTCTTCGCTTACATTAGGGATTTCTGGAGTTAATTCTTCTTCTCCTCTTTTTGTATCTCTAACTTCTAGTTCAATTTCATTTACATGAATAGATGTAAAAACATCATCTCTTACAAGTCTTTCATTGATAACAATAGCATCCTCAAAATTATATCCATTCCAAGGCATCAATGCTACCAAGACATTCTTACCTAAAGCTAATTCACCGTTCTCGGTTGAAGCTCCATCAGCAATAACTTGTCCTTTTTTTATCTTGTCGCCTGCTTTAACAATTACTTTTTGATTGTAACATGTATTTTGATTTGACCTAGCATACTTAATTAAATCTACAGTACAAAGATTTGCATCTTTTTTTAATAATGTACTATCAGGATAATTACTATCCTTAATCACGACCTTATTCGAATCAACATGCATAACTGTTCCTGAAATAGGTGAAAGAAGTATAGATTTAGAGTCTTTTGCTACTTTTCTTTCCATACCAGTAGCCACAATAGGTGACTCAGTCTTCATCAATGGCACAGATTGACGTTGCATATTTGAACCCATCAATGCTCTATTCGCATCATCGTGCTCAACAAATGGAATCAAAGCAGCTGCAACACTTAGAATTTGATTGGGTACAATATCTGTATAATGAACACTGTCTGGATCTACAATAGGGAAATCTCCTTTAGATCTAACTCTAACTTTTGGATCATTTATTTTATTTTTAGCATCAGTACCTAATCCTGACTGAGCAATATTTGTTCTATCTTCATCATCGGCTGAAAGATATTTAAACTCATCTTTTACAATTTGATTATCTACAACTCTATAAGGAGCTTCAATAAATCCATGCCTATTAATTCTTGCCATCAAAGCTAACGATGATATCAAACCAATATTTGGACCTTCAGGAGTTTCAATTGGACATAATCTTCCATAATGAGTATAGTGAACATCTCTAACTTCAAAACCCGCTCTTTCTCTTGAAAGACCTCCAGGTCCAAGAGAAGAAATTCTTCTTTTATGAGTAATTTCTGCTAAAGGATTTGTTTGATCTCCAAACTGAGATAGTTGACTAGTTCCAAAAAATGTATTAATAACAGTAGTCACCAACCTTGAGTTAATTAGATCCTGAGGAGTAATTGTCTCTGACTCTCTCAAATTCATTCTCTCATATACAGTTCTTACCATTCTAGCTAAAGCAGAATTGAATTGCACCTTGAGTAACTCTCCAACAGTTCTTACTCTTCTATTTCCTAGATGGTCAATATCATCTGGAGACTTCAATCCTTTTCTCATTAATATTAAATATTTAACAGTGATAAGAAAGTCGTCATGTGTTAAAACGGAATCTTTGCCTTTGTTATCTAAATCAAACTGCTTATCTAGACGATATCTTCCGACTTGTCCTAAATCATATTTTTTAGGAGAAAAGAACATTCTATCGATAAATTTCTGAGCAGACTCAGGGCTAGGTGCCTCACTACCTCTTAACAGATAGTAGACTTTTAATAATGCTTCTTCTGTAGATTTTGTAGGATCTTTTTTAATAGTATTATTTATCATCATACTATCAATATTATTTCTTACATCCACAAGCTTAACAGTTTTTGTTTTATTATTTTTTAAAGTGCTAACAATAGTTTCATTTAACTCTTTTCCACTCTCAACCACTAATTCACCTGTTTCCATATCTATAGTATCTTCAACAGTAATATAGTCAGTTAAGTTATCTGTTTTTATCTTAGATGGATCTATATCAAGAACTAGGTCAAATGCATTGTAAATATCTTCATCGGAACTAAATCCTAAAGATCTTAATAATAGAGTTGCTGGAAACTTTCTTTTTCTATCAATAATAGTAAATAAAATATCATTAATATCCGTTGTGAAATCAATCCAAGAACCTCTAATTGGGATAATTCTAGCATTGAAGAGTTTTGCACCATTTGGATGAAACTTTTGATCAAAGAAAGCACCAGGAGATCTTTGTAATTGAGTTACTACAGTTCTCTCTGCTCCATTAATAATGAAAGTACCTTTATCGGTCATATATGGCATATTACCAAAATAAACATCTTGATCTATTATCTGAGCAAACTTCTTTTTATCTTTTTCGTCAGTAATCTTTAAACGTAATTTTACACTAAGAGGTACATTGTAAGTAATACCGCGATCTGAACATTCTCTTGGAGTATATCTAGGCTTTCCAATCGTATAGCTTTTGTATTCAAGTATGTAATTTTCATGATTATCTTGTAACGGAAAAATTGAAGAAAATGCTTCATGCAAACCAAACATTACTCTGTCTTTTGGTTTAACATCTTCCTGTAAAAAATCATGAAAAGAACCTACCTGCAAATCGAGAAGATTTGGTAGTTCTACGGCCGTTTTTATTTTTTCAAAATTATGTCTGTTATTCAAATTATCTAAATTCAAGATAGCTATTCCTCCAAAAAATTGGTTAATTAATATATTTAATTATATTATTGTAATTCTACTGTAGCTCCGGCTTCCTCAAGTTGAGACTTCAAATCTTCCGCCTCATCTTTAGCAACGCCTTCTTTCACAGCTTTAGGAGCAGAATCAACCAATTCTTTAGCTTCCTTAAGTCCTAGACTAGTTATTGCTCTAACAACTTTAATCACAGCAATTTTGGATTGACCAGCAGCCGTTAAGACTACATTAAAATCGCTTTTTTCAGCAGCATCTGCAGCAGCATCTCCGCCGGCCGCTCCTGCGACTGCGGCAACAGGTACAGCAGCTGTTACGCCAAATTTCTCTTCAATATCTTTTACAAGCTCAGATACTTCAATCATGTTAGCTTCTTCAAGATATTTTAAAACATCTTCTCTTTTAGTGCTCATTTTAACTACCCTTCTTTCTTTGAGTTTAATTGTTCAAGTGCTCCTAATAAGCCGGAAACAGGACTTCCTAAAGTACTGCTCAGTTTTGCCATCGGGGAATTTAACATTCCAACCAACTTAGATAAAAGCTGATCTTTTGATGGTAGATTAGCTATTCTGTCAAACTCATTTGCCTCGAATACTTCTCCATCTAAAATCATGCCTTTTACTGAAGGCTTATCAAAATCTTTTAAAAAATTCTTAATTACTTGTGCTGGATTAGTTGCATCTTCATAACTCACAGCCAGTGCTGTTGGTCCTGTTAGAAAATCATCAACACCCGACATTCCTGCCTCTTTTGCAGCTAATTTAATTAAGGTATTTTTTGCTATTGTGAATTCTACATCTTTCATCACAAATTCTTTTCTTAATTGAGTAATACTAACAACATCCAAGCCTAGATAATCAGTAAAATATACTGCCTTAGCTTTTTCCAGTTTATCGCTCAACGCTTTAACTGCATCTATATTTCTAGTACTTGGCATAATTATTCAGTTCCTATCTTAATTCCTGGACCTAATGTCGAGGATATACTAATTGAATTCAAATATTTACCCTTAAAAGAGTTAGGTTTTGCAGACATCAACGCAGAACGAAGAGTTTCAAAATTTTCTTTTAATTCTTCCTCAGAAAAAGATGTTTTTCCAATTGAAGATTGTAAAATTCCATTCTTTTCTACTCTCGCATCAAGCTTACCTGCTTTTAGTTCTTTAATTGCTTTAGCTATATCATTTGTTACAGTACCTGATTTAGGATTTGGCATTAAGCCCTTAGGCCCTAACACTTTACCTAATTTTCCTAACTGTGCCATTAAATCTGGAGTAACCACTATTTTGTCAACATCAGTCCACCCTGATTTTATTTTTTCAAGATATTCTTCGCTACCCACAAAATCTGCTCCTGCTTCTTTTGCTTCTGCTTCTTTTTCAGAATTGACTATAGCTAAGACGGAAACATTTCGTCCAATACCATGAGGTAGTATTAGGCTTAATCTAATGTTTTCCTCTGCGTGCCTAGGATCAACACCTAGATTAAATGCTACATCAACAGATTCAGAAAAAGTTGATCTCTTAAGTTCCATTAGCAATGACATTGCCTCATTTATACCATAAGATTTAGAAGAATCTAATTTCTCTGAAACTGATTTTGCAAATTTTGTATTTTTCATCTATCTATCTCAATTCCCATGCTAACAGCAGTACCAGCAATCATTTCCGCTGCATGATCCAATGTATGTGCATTTAAATCTTTCATCTTCATCTCAGCAATTTTTTTACATTGTGCTATTGTTATCGATCCAACTTTATCTTTATTTGGCTCTTGAGAGCCTTTTTTCATATTCAATTCTTTCATAATCAAAGTAGATGCTGGTGGGGATTTTATTTCAAAAGTAAAAGATCTATCTTTGTAAACTGTTATAATAACAGGAGTTAGCATTCCCTGTAATTCTTTTGTGGATTCATTAAATGCATTGCAGAAGTCCATAATATTTACGCCGTGCTGACCCAAAGCAGGTCCAACTGGTGGAGCAGGATTTGCTTGTCCAGCTGGAATTTGTAATTTAATAAGTCCTGTTTTTTCTTTTGTTGCCATTTTTTAATTCTCTATCAATATTTGATTAAAGCTTAATTCAATAGGTGTTGGACGACCAAAAATATTGACGTTTACTTTAATTCTATTCTTATCATTAATCTCTTGAATAAGACCATTAAAGTCTTTGAAAGGCCCATCAATAACTTTAACAGAATCTCCCACTTTAAATGGTATTTCTTCCATTACTTCTACTGAATCATTATCTCCATCAAAAGAACCAATAATTCTTTTAATCTCAACATCGTTTAACGATTGAGGGCTGCCTTTAGGTCCTACAAAGCTCATTACACCATCAATACCTTCAATAAAAAATTTTGTTTCGTTATTCATTTCCATTTTTAAAAGAATATATCCAGGAAAGAATACTTTCTTCTTTACCAGTTTTTTTCCATTTTTAATATCTACCACATTCTCAGTTGGTATTAAAATATCCTCAACATGTCCTGCTATATCTTTTTCATATTCAAGTTCGCGGAAAATATTATTTTTAATTTTTTCCTCTTTACCTGACATGACTCTTAAACTATACCAATTCATAATACCACTCTCACTAATTTTTGAATTACCCAATCAACTCCAAATAAAAATAATGCAAATACTAAGAAAAAAATAATAATCAGATAAGTCGATCCTCTTAATTCAGAGTAGCTTGGCCAAGAAACTTTATTCATTTCTAGGTATACTTGATTTAAAAAATCTTTTACCGCTTTCAACATACTTTTCCCTTTTTGCAGGTGAGGCAGGAATTGAACCCGCAACCCCCGGTTTTGGAGACCGATGCTCTACCAATTGAGCTACTCACCTATTTGCTATTTTTATTTTATCTCTTTAAAAAGAACATGCTTGCGAGCTACAGGATCAAACTTTTTATATTCAAGTTTATCAGGATGCTTACTCTTATTTTTAGTAACAGTATAGCGATATCCTGTCCCTGCAGAACTCTCAAGTCTTACAATTGCTCTTTTGCTATTGCCTGCCATCTCTTATTAGTTTTCAATAGCAGTAACGACGCCAGCCCCTACTGTATGTCCACCTTCTCTGATAGCAAACCTTAGTTCTTGATTCATAGCAATCGGTGTAATTAATTCAACTGACATTTCAACATTATCTCCAGGCATAACCATTTCAGTTCCTTCAGGTAATGTAACTACTCCAGTTACATCTGTAGTTCTAAAATAGAACTGAGGTCTGTAATTGTTAAAGAATGGAGTATGTCTGCCACCTTCTTCTTTTTTCAAAACATATACATTTGCTTTGAACTTAGTGTGAGGAGTGATTGAACCTTTAGCAGCTGCAACCATACCTCTTTTTAA
>Ga0206678_10000041_pt1 | contig 72312 bp, 62 predicted proteins | sample M180m12015metaG_FD_155453 | JGI IMG/M metagenome (GOLD analysis project Ga0206678, IMG submission 155453) | Ammonia-oxidizing marine archaeal communities from Monterey Bay, California, United States - M1 80m 12015 | ecosystem: Environmental > Aquatic > Marine > Intertidal zone | place: USA... | reverse complement strand
CCTCCCAGATGCTAGAGTCGCTCTCCTGATTAACCGGTGTTTGTAGGAAGTTAAATGCGAAGTCTCTGGATCAAAATTCATCTCTACGTTGCTGCATTCTTCCTTCCCATGTTGCTGGCGATGGCAGCTTCTGGTGGTCTTTACTTACTCGGCATCAAAGGCTCAGTTGATTCGACACCCGTCTCCTTATCCGCGACCAAACCCCTTTCCGCAGATTCTGGCACGCTAGACAGTGATATCCGCGAGCTTTTGAATGCGAACGGGATCGACCACGATTTCGAGTACATCAAAGTTTCTGGCAAGAAGTTCATTACCCGACCAACTTCTGCCGATTACTACGAGCTCATCATTCACGAAAATGAAGTACAAGCGACACTGAACCAGCCCGATCTGATTAAGTCCCTGGTAGAGCTGCACAAGGGCCACGGGCCTTTGTTTTTCAAAGACCTACAGAAACTGATGGCGCTCGGTCTGCTAATCGTACTGCTGAGTGGGTTCTGGCTGGGCGCCTCTTCTGCAGGTCTACGAGTACCGACTCTAATAACAACAGTCGCTGGGTTATTGGTATTTCTCGGGCTGGGCTTTATCCTCTGATTTGCTAATGAGAATAGTTCGCATTATCTTCTTGATAATGATTCTCATTTAGGGTACTTTGCTAGCCTGTCCGCTATTCAGGTCACCACTGTGAAATTCGCAGTCTTAATCGCCACGCTTGCCCTCCTCTTTTGCCAGGTCGGGCTTGCCACCGACGCATCGTTCCTTGATGAAATCACCATCGTTGGCGAGCGAACCGACATGCACCAGATTACCGGCGCCGCCCAATATATCGGCGAAACCCAGTTACAGGAACAATCTTACTCTGACATCCAGAGAATCCTCAGACAGGCACCGGGAGTTTCCCTGCAAGTAGAAGATGGCTACGGCCTGCGACCGAACATCAGTATCCGTGGTGTAGCAACAGAAAGAAGCGGTCGGATAACCCTGCTTGAGGACAATGTGCTCATCGCACCGGCACCCTACTCTGCGCCATCTGCCTATTACTTCCCAACTGCGGGACGCATGCACGCCGTCGAGATCTTGAAAGGTCCGGCTGCGATCATGCAGGGCCCCTATACCATCGGTGGGGCAATGAACATGATATCGACGCCGATCCCATCAGTTCGCGGCGGATCCCTGAAGGCCGAAGCCGGTGAAGATCATACCTATCGCATTCATGCCACCTACGGCGGCACCAGCAGTAACGGCTTCGGGTTTATGGTGGAAACCCATCAGTGGAAGTCCGATGGATTCCAGAGTATTGATCGCAGTAACGAAGACACTGGGCTTGATGTAAAGGACTACACCGTGAAGCTCGGCTATAAGCATGATCGGCATACGGTGGAACTCAAACTCCAATATGCAGAACAGCAATCAAACCAAAGTTATCTCGGCCTGACCGACGACGACTTCAGTGATAACGCTTTAAGTCGCTACGGTCTATCTGCGCTTGATAATATAAAAACAGAACACAACCAGCAGATTATCCGGTATCGCTTTGACATTAATGACTCGGTCTCATTCTCGGTTACCGCCTATAACAACGATCACCAACGTGACTGGTTCAAAACCGAGGGCCTTGATTTCGATGGCAGCGCTTCCGCAGAATCGTTTAGCCGCACGAGTTGGGCAAAAGTCGTCACGGCGATTAATGAAAACAGCAATCTGGGCGAGTACAGCACTGAAGATCTGCAGGCAATCCTTGATGGTGCAGATACTGCCGCCGGGAGTATCCAGCTTCGTTCAAACTCCAGGGAGTACTTTTCCCGGGGAGTTCAGCTCGGCCTGGATTGGCAGTTCACTCGCGGCGAAGCGTCCCACGAAATTGAAGTTGGTATCCGACATCACGAGGACGAAGAAGATCGATTGCAGCGCAACAGCAACTATCACCAGGAAAGCGGACGCCTTATTCTTGATGACCTGGGTTTACTGGGCAATGCAGGAAACAGGGTCCAGGAAGCCGAAGCCCTCGCCATCTATATTCAGGACACCATCGAACTTGGCAACTGGGTGTTAACGCCTGGTTTACGCTATGAAGATATCGAACAAAAACGTACTCGATGGGAGACTCGAGACGGGCGCACAACAAGCCCATCATCGCGAGCGGATTCAAATATTCGCGACACGCGAAGCAACGACACCCAGGTGTGGCTGCCAGGATTCGGCGTACTCTATAACCTGTCTGAATCCACTACCCTGGTGGCAGGAATCCATAAGGGATTCACAGCCCCAAGCAACTCTCCAGACGTTGACGAAGAAGAAGCGATTAACTACGAATTCGGATTTAGGTATAACGGTGGGCGAAATTCTGCAGAGGCTATCTACTTTCTAAGTGACTACGACAATCTGCTGGGTGAATGCACAGCGTCATCGGGTTCAGATTGCACCATTGGCGACGCCTTTAATGGAGATGCAGCGACCGTGCAGGGCATCGAATTCCTGTTTACAACTGACCTTAGCAGAACTGGCAATTATAATATTCCCGTAACATTTACTTACACCTATATCGACAGCGAGTTTGATTCTGACGTTGCAGATACAGCCTTTTTTGGCGATGTCTCAGAAGGTGATCCCATCCCTTACATACCGGAGCATCAATTCAACCTGAGCGTTGGCTTCCTCAAGGACCAATGGTCCAGCCACATCAATGTTAGCTTCGTCGATGAGGTTTGTGTCAGGGCTTCCTGCAATGCATTTGAGAGAACTGACGATACGCTGACCGTCGATCTCAGCACACATTACGCGCTTTCGGAAAAAGTAGACCTTTACGGTAAAGTTGAGAATATTACCGGTGAAAAAGACATCCTCGGTCGACACCCTTATGGCGCGCGACCAAACAAAGATCGAACTGCTACACTTGGTGTTCGCATCGATTTCTAAGTAGTAACTATGACGATCAAAGTAGTGGGTGCCGGTTTTGGCAGGACAGGTACCCTCTCTCTGAAAATGGCCCTCGAACAACTAGGTTTCGAGAAGTGTTACCACATGATGGAGGTAGGCCAGCATCCAGACCATATTCAGCAATGGGCCGATGCTCACCGCGGCATCAACATCGACTGGGATCATCTGTTCGACAGCTACCAGTCAAGCGTTGACTGGCCTTCGTGCAACCTCTGGCGTGAGCAGGCCGCTCATTTTCCAGACTCAAAAATCCTGCTGTCGCTGAGAGACCCGGACAGCTGGTATGACAGCGTCATGAATACTATCTACCCCAACTCCAGCGCAATGGTGAATTCCGAAGACGAGAACCTCCGGGCCTTTGGAAACTGGGCAATGGATATTATCTGGAAACCGATCTTCGATAACAAAATGGAAGACCGTGCCCACGTAATCGAAGTCTTTAACCGGCACAATCAATCAGTTATTGACGAAGTTTCCGCCGACAGGCTTCTGGTATTCGAGGCTAAAAATGGCTGGAAGCCACTGTGCGACTTCCTTGAAGTGCCAATACCTAACACTGACTACCCACGCGTTAACACGACCGAGGAGTTCCAAAACCGTCGCCGATAATCGGGGCTTACTAGCTAGGCCGTCGATTTTTCTTCCTGCGATACCCCGTCAGAGAAAGTATCACCAGAAAAGGCCCCAGCAGGCTCACCCATCGGGTTCGAGAATTTCAACGCCGAGTCGGCAATTGGCGCTTTGCGTACCATTTTCTTGTCCACGGCAAAGTCCTGGGTATTTCGCCAGGGTCCTTCACCCTGGCGCGGGAACAAATGCATTGAACGAGTCATGTAGCCTCCCTGGAAGTCATCAATCCAGGGTCGCACCTGCATGCCAGCATCCTCGGCGCGCAGTGTTGGCGTCGCCTGCTTCATCCCAATCTCATCCATGTAGTTCAACAGGCGACAAATATACTCAGATGTCAGGTCTGCACGCAGCGTCCATGAAGCATTGATGTAACCAAAAGTCTGCGCCATATTTGGAACACCTGAAAACATCATCCCCTTGTAGGAAAAGGTCTCAGGTACATCCACCGCTTGGCCATCAACCACAAACTCGACGCCGGAAAGCACAATTAATTTCAGACCGGTCGCCGTCACAATAATGTCGGCAGGCAACACTTCACCGTTTTTGAGTTTCAGGCCATCCTGAGTAAAAGTATCGATCTGCTCTGTTACAACTTTGACATCACCCTTGTTGATCGCCTTAAACAGATCTCCGTTAGGTATCAGGCATAGCCTCTGGTCCCAGGGATTGTAACTTGGCGTAAAATGCGCTTCGGTGACTTCCTTACCCAAATGAGCTCTGACTCCATCCAGTATTTTTCTCTTAATCAGGCTCGGAGCTACACGGGTTTGGCGATAGAAGTAGCCCTGCATCACCGTGTTTTTAAATCGGGTTATTGCATAGGCCCAGCTATCCGGCAGACATTTCCGAAGAACGTTCGCTACCTTGTCAGTGTCCGGACGTGAAACCACGTAGGTTGGAGAACGCTGAACCATTGTCACCTGCGCTCCTTTTTCTGTCATGGAAGGCACCAACGTCATTGCCGTCGCACCACTTCCAATCACGACCACTTTTTTACCACTATAATCCATGTCTTGCGGCCAGAACTGGGGATGAACAATCTTGCCCTGGAAACTTTCCATATTAGTGAACTCTGGGTCATGCGGCTGTTCGTAGTTATAGTAACCGCCGCACATACCGATAAACCCGCAAGTGAGGGTTTCCGTTTCACCCGTTGATTTTTCCACTGTCAACTGCCATCTGGCTTGCTCGGTTGACCATTCTGCCTTCCTGACTTTGGTCCCAAGCTGAATGGAATCCCGAAGCCCAAACTCATCAGTCGTCTGATTGACGTATTTAAGAATTGAGGGGCCATCAGCAATCGATTTTGCTTCTGTCCAGGGTTTAAAACTGAACCCAAGTGTATGCATGTCGCTATCAGACCGGACGCCAGGATACCGAAACAGGTCCCAGGTGCCGCCAATAGTTTCGCGGGCTTCCAGGATCGTGAATGATTTTCCCGGGCAGGTCTTTTGAATATGAACTGCCGCGCTGATACCGGAAATTCCCGCACCTACAATTATTACGTCATAGTGGCTCATCTATGTTCTCAGTGTCATTTAGCAGTCTGCATTGTACTGATTGGTATACGAATCAACAGTCCTGCAATAACGGTTAAAAAGGGATTTTCTAGTCTGATTCTCGGTCGACTGCTCTACCAACTCAGATCCGCTGGGCTGCAAGGTTTTATAACGGATCAGACGTGATCAATTTGCTCCAGGTCTTCCGAGCGGGTAATCCGGATACCAAGATCACGGATAAGCCCATCTTCAAGCCCATAGACCCACCCATGAACATCAACCTGCTGCCCTCGTCTCCAGGCATCCTTAATAGCACCCGTGCGGCAGAGCGACCTGACCTGGTCAATCACATTGAGCTCGCAAAGCCTCGATTGCGCTGCTTCGGGCGCCAAGGATTCCAACTCAGCCTTGTGCTGGGAAGACAAACTGCGAATGCCACTGAGCCAGTGGGCAACAATGCCCTCGGTCGAGCCTTCTAAGGCAGCTGTCACACCCGCACAGCCATAATGCCCGCAAATAATGACGTGCCTGACCTTTATCTGCTGGATTGCAAACTCGACGACTGACATGCAATTCAAATCAGTCTGCAGTACCACGTTTGCGACATTACGGTGAACAAATACTTCACCTGGCATGAGGCCAGTAATCTGGTTAGCTGGCACACGACTGTCAGAACAACCGATCCATAGAAACCTGGGTTTTTGTTGCTTGGTTAAGCGCGCAAAAAAACCCGGGTCTTCCTGCTCGATTTTTTTAGCCCAGGATTTATTCCGCTCAAGCAATTCCTGAATCTCGTCAGCCATACAGCACCTTATTTACTCTGTAGTTGTCATAAAACGGCAAAGCCGGAACTAGATTAACACCAAAGTGCATGATTTTTTTCATTCAAGATGAGACAGTAAGCGCTTATTCAACGCAGGTGAATCAATGACAGGTACAGTTGATCTAACAGGCAAAGTTGCAGCTATCACCGGTGGTACCCGTGGTATCGGACGGGGCATCGCAGAGATTCTGCTATCCGCAGGAGCCAGCGTTGCCATTAATGGAAGAAATCCCGCAAAAGGCCAGCAGGCGCTGAAAGAAATGGCCGCAGGTGACAGGGCTATTTTTATAGCCGGCGATGTTACAAAACAAAAAGACGTAGAGAGGTTCATCGGAAAAACGATCAAGCAATTCGGAAAGATCGATATTCTTGTTAACAATGCGGGTGGATCCGGCGGTTTTGCACCGGTTTCCGAGCTCAGTGATGAAGCGTGGCAGGAAGCCGCATCGTGGATATTACATTCTGCATTCTGGGCCACCAGGGCTGCGCTCCAGGATATGGAACCTCGTCGCTGGGGTCGCATCATCAACATCTCTTCCGTCGAAGGAAAACAGGCCAACAAAGAAAACGTCGCCCATTATATTACATTTAAACATGCCCTAAATGGATTCACCAAAGCGGTCGCGCTGGAAAATGGCGTCAAAGGTATTACGAGTAATGCCATCAGCCCAGGCGCTATTGAGACCGATCTGATGAAAGAGGCCGGCCCTGCAGCGGCAGAATCAGCAGGCATTACCTATCAGCAGTTTAAAGAAAATTACGCGCAGGATGCTGCGATCAAGAGACTAAACACGGTGGACGAAGTCGCAGGCCTGTCACTGTTTCTCTGCTCGGATATGGGTGCCGGGATCACAGGTGCCATATTGCCGGTCGATGGAGGCACAGCGCTCTAGCGCCGGATGATCTACAGGCACCCAAAGACATCCGAAAGGACGGTTTGTCCCTGACTGTTGCCTACACCCCCTAAGCCCTAAGCACAAAGCACAAAGTACGAAGATAAAATGTCACGCGACTGAACTGAGCTCGATCTTTATCGCCTTGTTGAACGAGGCTACATTTAACCAAAGGACAACGTTATGAAGACACTAATCATTCTGCTACTGCTGCCGCTTTATGCTGTGGCTGATTCGCACTGCAAGACCTCCGAATGGGGTGCCGACGACCAGATTGGCGCAGCCAACAGAATCACCGAAATGTCGGTGCTTGCGGCTGCCAAACTGGTCAAGACAGGGAAAACCTATTCACTGGGTCTTACCATTGACGCCGATACACCAGCTTTCCCACCCCGAAGCTTGTCACTGACCGTAGTACAACCAAACCAGCAGGAAGGTGCACGACCTTTGCACAATACGACTTACAACGACGATATTTTCAGTGGTTGGTTTGGTATAGGCTCACAAATTGACGGCCTCGGTCACCTTGGGGAAAACGGCGTGTACTACAACTGTAACCACGCGAAAGATTTTTCTGCGATCTCAGGTTTAACGAAACTTGGCATTGAGAACGTACCTCCAATCGTGACCCGGGGCATCGTGCTGGATATCGCTGCCCACTACGGCGTCGATCACCTAAAAGCAGGCCAGTACTTTTCAGTTGAAGATGTAAAAGCAGTGGAAAAAAGCCAGGGGACGCCGATCATGGAAGGTGATGTTGTCTTGTTCCACACGGGCTGGACAGATGCGATGCTTGAATCTGATCCTGTCGCCTGGTCAGCAGCTGAGCCTGGGCAATCCGAAGAAGTTGCCGCTTATATGGCCAGCAAGAAGGTGGTGGCTGTCGGCGCTGATACCTGGGGCGTAGACGTCGTTCCTTCACAGGTCGCGGAAAGGCCTTATCAGGGTCATGTGGTTTACCTGAAGGAAAATGGCATCTATATCTTTGAAGCCATGAATACCGGACCACTGGTCAGGGACCAGGCCTATGAATTCCTGTTCGTGCTTGGACAAGCAAAAATACGTGGCGCAGTACAAATGATTATTAACCCGATCGCAATCAGGTAAGCGCAGCCGACCGCGGGCCGACAATCCTATGGTGCAGCACGTGACAGACGACCAGGGAAATCGCCACGATAAACAGTGTGACGAAGCAAAATTGTATGACACTCGCCGTTGAATCGGTCACGTCTACAATTAAGCTGCTGATAAAGGGTGCAAAAGTTGAACCCAGCCCACTCATAAGCTGCAGGTAAACAACATTTTTGTGTGACGGTTGCTCAACGAAGGACAGGCCAAAGGTAACATAAGAATTATAGGTGGCAGATACCGAAATGCCGTAACCATAGGCGAGTAACAGCACGATAGAAGTTGATGAAACGACCGTCAGGGCAAACACCGACAGCAGCGACACAAACACGAAACAATATAAAAGATACTTCACATCAACCTTTGAAGCGGCCCAGGTTCCCAGCAGGCTACCAATGAAAGCTGCGGCAAAGACATTAGTCATGAACTGGCCGCCGACTTCCGGTCCTACACCGAACGTCTGCTGTATAAACTGGGGGGCCCACACGAAGATTGAAATTTTTGCCATCATAAAGAGCAGAAGCGTGATGCCAACCAGGATGATGCCAGCATTCCAGGTGCCAACCACGTCTACTTTTTCTTCCGGCTCTAGCACCGGTTCAAATGAAGAGGTTGCCGTAAGCAGCACCACTATGCCGATCAATACCGCAACAATCAGGTATACAGACGTCCATTCGAACTGGTTAAGAACAAACCAGGTCGCTGCAGCAGAGAAGACAATCCCCCCGCCGTTGAACATCACGTCCTGCGATACCATGATCATCTGTCGCTGTTTGTCGACCCACTGCTGGGTGATTACCGTGACACCACCGCAGATCACAATGGCCATCAATGCACCAACAGAGGTGAGCAGAAAAGGCAGCAAGAAGTATTGTGCACTCAAGTGTAACCAGATGATCAATCCGACCGAGACAACATAACTCCACAGGATGACAGGCTTGATCGCAAAGTAGTCAAAAACAAAGAATGCAAGAATGCCACCAACGAAAACCCCGCCGGTGAACCAGGTGAATTGGGATGCAATATCGGTGAGTTCAACTCCGTACTTGAGCGCCGCGGGCTCTGTCAGCAGACCAACAGTGGTCACAAACCCTCCCATAATGAGGGTTGCGAGTAAAGGGATGAACATCAACCGATACTGATTCGCGTTCATTTGTGTTGTTCCTTGCTAACTGAATCTATCAAACGTGCTCTTCCTCATTCCATTACCAGAAACCACCTTCCATCAAGTCGCCATGCTTAATATTCTATTTCAAATGCCAGGGCCTCGGAGCATATCACCACCGTGTTAACGATGAGAAGTTGAGCGCCAACAAACACGGTGTCAATCCGGTGAGATTTCCTCAAGCCGCCTGCCTGCTGTTTCCGGCAAAAATAGCCAGACCATCAATGGCGCAATGAGCGATATGGCACAAAGCACGCTGATCGAAGTCCAGTTCGATTCAAACACCGTGTACATCAGCGACACCGCTGTCAGGCCCAGTATTCCGGCTGCCGTGGAAACGATCGCGCGGAACCCGGTTGCAGTTGATCGATATCGTGTCGGGAAAAGTTCAGTACCGTAGCTGGTTGTCGTGACGTCACTGCCCATCACAAAAAATATCAGACCTACCCACAATAGTGGCACGAATACTCCACCGATCGCATAAAAAGCGAGCGCTGTGAGCGAAAACATACCGGTGAACAAAATGGTAATGGGTTTGCGCCCAAACCTGTCGCTGAGCCAACCCGCAAGCGGATTGCCAACAATCGCCAGCGCACCACCAGCAAGGTTAAGTATCGCGATGCTGGACGGTTCCCAGCCATGCACATCCTGCAAATACTTGGGTGCAAAAAAACCGGCAGTACTCCCGGCAAGTGCGAGGCCAAATACAACACCAAAAAGACCTATTGTACGTCTGGGAACATTGCTAAACAGGTCGCCGATATTTTTCATGACCGGTTGATGGGCATGCTCTACTGCCTGAAACCTCTGAGTTTCCGGCAGAGATTGGCGCCAATAGGCAATAAGCATTAGCGGTATCAGACCGACAGCATAAAGGGATCTCCAACCGTATGGCGCGTATTCAACAAACCCGAACATGACTGCAGCAAATCCAGCACCACAAGCCTGCAAAGCCCCAAGGGCCCCTATACCCCAGCCTCTGTTTTCCGGGGCAAATTCTTCTGCAATGACGACCGCTGCAATCAGTACTTCTGCTGACCCAAAGCACCTGGCAAAAATCTGAAAGACAACAAAGGCCTCCGCATTCGGGGACAAGGCAGTCGCACCGGTAAAAAGTGTATACCCAACCACCGTAATCAATAGCATCAGCCGTCGACCGTAACGGTCTGCGGCTATCGCAAGGAATACCGCCAAAAAGGTACCCGCCCTTACAAGGGCTCCAAGGAACCCGACATCAGCTTCTGAAATGAGCAGTTCAGCCTGTATCTGCTTCAGGTTTAGGGAAAACAGGTACATGTCGTATTGCTCAAAAAATGAAACAGCCGCCAACAAACCAAGCAGCTTCCACTGGTGTTGACTTAGATCAGGCGGCCGCCCGAGAAACCAGGCAAACCGATACCAGAACGGTACTTTTCTCAAATTGACTATCCGACTGGAGAAAACAGCAGCATAACCGAAGGAACAGGCAAATCGACCCGTTTGCCCGGCCCAGGGTTAGTTCGGTCTATCCTTCAAAAAATATACCAGCAGAGAAGCTCCCCCAGAACAGGCGGTCTCGCCGATGCTGATCAGGAAACACAAAACCTTCAAACACTGATAAGATCGGGAAAATTCAATCGGGACCAGTATCTTGATAGACCTACAAAGAGAGGGTGAGGTTTTCGTTCTCACCATGGATGATGAGGAAAACAGATGGAACACAACCTTTGTCAGGGCGTTCAGCAAAGCGCTGGATGAAGTCGAGGCATCAGAAGGAGCCGCTTCTTTAGTCACCACTTCGTCTTCAGCAAAGTTTTTTTCCAACGGTCTGGATCTTGAATGGCGAATGTCAGAAGGCGAGCATCGAGGTGGAGACAGAGACGCATTCGGCGCTGAATTTATGACCCTGATGAGCAGAATTATTACCCTCCCCGTACCAAGTATCGCCGCTATAAACGGCCATGCATTCGGCGCCGGTTTTATGTGCGCCCTTTGTCACGACATCCGCTTTATGAGAGAAGACCGCGGATTCGCCTGTGCAAACGAAGTCGAGATTGGCATGGTTATTCCCAATCCAGAGCTTGCGCTTTTTCGACACAAACTTCCGATGAATACCTTTTTTGAAACCGTACAGCTAGCAAGACGCTGGACTGGCCCTGACGCCGTTGCCTCCGGCGTTGCACAACAGGCACACCCCCTGGAATCATTACTGGAAAACGCAATGAACCGCGCCGCTGAACTGGCACGCCTTGGTGCAAACAGAAAAGTTTATGGACGCATGAAAGAATCGATCTACGGCGAGAATGCCGCCATCAACAATCCACATGGACCGGCGCATATGCTCAGGAATGCCGACCAGTTTCACTAGACTGATAGCCACGAGGCTAAACACCACAAAAATTGAACGCCAGCGACCTCGCAGTACAGATTATTGAGAAACAGGAGGGTGATAGCGTTATCACCTTCCTTCAGATCACGAACCGCAGCAGCGGTTTGATCGGTCGGCAATGGCGCTTATATTTTTCAGTGGGCGTGTCCCCGGTCGAAACAGAAAAACGGGTTAGACAAACAATTCTTGATGGTCGGTACGGATTCCTTGAACCCACGGCACAATGGCAGGGACTAGAACCTGGTGCCTCAATCAACATCCAGATTAAGAACTGGCTATTCTCTGGCATGCAACTCGTTGCCCGACAGGGTTTTCATATCACCCTGTTAATTGATGGCAGCGAACACCTGCTGGGCGCCCCGGTGTTACTTGAACCAGACCTGGTACCTTTGACCAGACCACGGAATACCTGGGTCAGTGCCCACGCTCCGCAACAAGGCCACCACCCTGCTCCACCGCCTGAGTCAGCCCAGGTTGAAATCATCCCTGCGTTAAAAGAACAGATTCTGTCCTCCGGGGAGATTTACGTTACCAGCCTGCATGTCGCTGATACCTCTCTCAATAGCGAAGCCACTTATCTCAGAAAACTGTTACTTCAAATGGGTGTTTTTGGGGAAGGCACCCCAATTCACCTCTCGATCGAACCGTCCATCGAATCGTCGTACCAACTGGACACTGCCACCGACGGCATCAATATCGTAGGGCAGGACGAACCGGCGGTGTTTTATGGCATACAGACACTTCGCCAATTAATCCGTCTTCAGGAAGCGGGTTGTACCTTCCCCAAAGTTCAAGTCGCCGACACACCTGACTTTGAACATCGCGCTTTCTTTCTTGATATTGCACGACACTTCCAGCCCCTGGACCAGATAAAGAAAACAATAGAGGCCATGTCGACCTATAAGATGAACCGACTCCAATTAGGTATTTCCAACGACGAAGGCTGGCGCCTGGAAATTCAATCGGTACCTGAACTCACTATCGTTGGCGCCCGTCGCTCGTACCATCGATACCAACCGGAAGGCACACTAAGGGCCTTGTATCCCGCATGGGGAGACGATCACCAGGACTATGCCGGATTCATTTCTCGAAACGAGTTTGTCGATTTACTTCGACACGCAAAGAAACATCACGTCGAAATCATTCTTGAGTTCAACCTGCCGGGTCACGCCAATGCCATCATTCAATCCCTTGATCAGGCAGACCGGTGGCAGCTAACCGACCCTGAGGACACCTCTGAATACAGGTCAGCGCAAGGTTACACGGGAAATGTCATTAACGTCGGCATGCATGACAACTACCGGCTGGCAAAGGTCATACTGGAAGAAATAAAGACCATGTACGACGCTGCCGAACTGCCTATGTCCCGGATTCATTTTGGCGGTGACGAGGTACCAGAAGGCGCCTGGCTACATTCCCCCGCCTGCAAACGATTACCTGTCTGGAATACAGCTTGGGATGTCGCAAACCCGGAACAGGCGAGGGAGGCTACACAGGCACTGATGGCTTACCATTATGACCGCATCACCGGGATCGCCGAGCAGGTGTCACCTGGCATCCAGACGGGGTTCTGGCATGAGATGAGTGCTGCGGGCAGCGGCAAGGCCAACAGCTACTACAATATATGGCTAACCTCAGACGCAAACACTGACACCATCGACTCACTTCTAGATCGAGGCCAAAACCTGGTCATCTCCAATGCCAGCTTTTTATATCTGGATATGCCATATGCGATGCACGCCGATGAACCCGGGCTGCCATGGGCTGGCTATGTCAATACAAAATCAATCTACCATTTCGACCCCCTCGATTGCTGGGCGCTGACAGCAGGTCAGTCAAGTCAGGTCCTTGGCATTCAGGCCCAACTGTGGAGCGAGACAGTATTCACATCCGGGCTGATGGACTACTACACATTTCCCAGACTACTCGCTGTCGCCGAGCGCGCGTGGAATAAACGACCGACACAAGACCATTGGCCGCGATTCCGACAAGCTTTGATAACAAGAGAACTTCCACACATCTCCAAACTTGGCGTTAAATACCGCCCAGACGAACTGGAGAAATAAGATTTACTATCTTCTATAACCGAGGTGCCACTTCAGGGCATATATCCAACGTCTAGGAAAAGGCGCGGAGCCCTTTCGATTCCAGCCAAACATTCACTTCAGTTTGCGCCTGCTGATCAAGCAAATTTTTAATGTTGTCGATAATCATTCCCCGGGAAGTTTCGGGATAGGGCCGCGACAGGTAACTCACTTCCTCGCCGTAGATATCGGCATGAAAAGCTTTCGCACCCGCCTTCTGCGCGGCCCCATTAGCCAGAACGTAGGGCTGGTAAGTATCGACCATCTCCCCAAGCACAAATTCACCAAACCCGGTGGTTTCCGGGAACCCAGGCAAACCACCCGACCCATCCCATTGATCTAATCCACCTTCGGAATAACTGACTACTCGCGGATAGTTCGCCGTGACTCTTTTTGGTACCGGATCCATATAGGTATGAGCGCGGAGCCCTCCGAGCACAATACAATCAACGGCCGTAGGCCGTTCACCCATAAGATAACGCGTCTCACCTAACTGCTTTTCTACCGCCTCAAGGATCCTCAGGTACTCTGCTTCTGCTGCTTTCCTTTGAACATCTGAATCGGTGCCAGTAGCCCTGCAGGCTCTTGGCCCCCAACTCAGTATTCTCTCGGCGATGGCCGGATCCCCATCAGCCATCATTTCCGATGCAAACACCGCGCTCTCCGGGTAGTGCCATCGATAGTGCACCATGGTCCTTGCTACCCACTCATCGAAGTACTCTTCAACGATCTGTACAAGCACTGCCTCGGGGCCAGCCGGGTACATCTGGCGTTTTGGATAGCGTCCATCAAGCATGTGCATGATGGGGGTGGTATCCCCAATCATCCAATTTTCAGGCGTCTGGAGCACGGGTACCTGGTGGGTACCGGATCGAGCCTCAATGGTGGCTGGATCGCTCTGGTTCTTGTTACGCATTTCAAATTCAAGGCCGTAGAAGAGACACGCCGCCTCAAGCTTGCGAGTGAAATAGCTAAGTTCACCACCATAGATGGTGTAATGGTTCGGCATGGTCATTTCCGGTTAGCTTGCTTTTTTAATCTTGAGATTCAGTTCAAGGGTCCCGAGCATAATACCGGGCTGATGCAGAAATTTATTCTCGCTGCCGTATTCGATGCCATCCAGGCGATCGAGCAGTCTGTTCCAGGCCACCTGCTGTTCTATTCTTGAGATACCCGCACCAGGACACACTCTAGGTCCGGCTGAAAATGTCAGGTGCCTCGTGACAGCTTTCCTATCCAGCCTCAGCTCATACGGACATTCAAATTCGTCCGGGTCTACATTTGCCGCCGCCCAGCGAAGATGCAATACCGATCCTTTCGGCACCTTCACACCCTGGAACACTTCATCCTGGCTGGTCTGCCGCGTCGATAGTCCCTGGGTCGGCGAGCGCATGCGCATACCTTCTTCCGTGAACTGCCTGACCAGGCCACGATTGTTCTTCAGGCGATCAAACAGACCTTCGTGCTCGCAAATCAACTGCGCCTGTTCCTCTATCGCATATTGAGTCGTTTCCAGACCACCGATAATCATGGCGTAGACAATGCCATTAACTTCAAGGTCCGTGAGCTTCCTGCCCAGCGCGGAGTATGTGACCTCTGTGAGGAACGTAATCATGTCCTCCTGAGGGTTCTCCCGCTTTTCTTTCACTTTTCCCTGAACGTATTCCTTAAACCCATCCAGCAATACGAACTGTTCACGAACCTCTTCATCGTCAAGTTTGTTCTGATGGCCCCGCCCGTATACAAACGCTTTCACCTGGGCTTCACCCCATAGCCCCAGTTGCGGTATATCTTCCAACGGAAATCCCAGCACACTCGCCATCACACGTTGAGGCACGGGCCTTGCAAATTCCTTGATGAAGTCAATCTCTTCCTTATCGATCCAGCTATCGATCAGGTCATCCACATGCTTTGTGATCATGGCCTCGTGGCGGCTTGCCCCAGGCCCAACCCACGGGTCTGTCAGCTCCTGTTTATGGGTACGCCAAAGATCCATGTTCGGCCGCAGTGTCACCATGGACGCCTGCATGGCATTCAGGTTCGGCACTTCTTCTACGTTGACACCTGATTCAGCCATTTCCCTGATAGCACCAGACTGGATAGGAGGAAAGCGATCCGGGTCCCTAACGACTGTGTTGATATCTTCATGCTTGGTCAGGATGAAAGCATCCGTGTCAGGCGTTAAACCCTCACCTGCCAGCTTGTGGACCGGAGATTCACCGTGGAGTATCGGGTAAGCGTCATACCAGTGTTCCTGCGCACCAGGAGCGAACAAGTCAACATCTTGAAGGCTCATGGGACACTTCATGTCCGTCAGAAAGTGATTCGGTGTTTTGTCACTCATTGGCGATCGGTCCTTCCTGCTTTTTTCAACCTGATTTCAGACAGTACAACTTGAGACAATGGGTGACAAGTAACCGCGAGAATCAGGAATACGCGTCTGTTCCTTAACTAATGGCAGCCCATACTGCGCCACCAAGCGCCCCGAGGACCAGAATGGCGCAGGGGAGCAAGGTGAGCATCATGCCTATACTGCGAGTTGCAGGATCTTTCACGTAACTTACCGCATAAATTGCCCGGCCTGCAATAAAAACCAGGCCGACTGCCGCAGCACCAAGAACATGGACATATTGGGCAAAAAACCAGATGCCTGGGACAAACAAAATCAGCTGCTCCATCGTGTTGTAGTGCACTCGGAAATATCGCTCGAACTCTTCATTTCCGGTTACAGCAGGTGCTTCAAGCCCTGTCCTGCCCCTGGCGAGACCAACTCTCGCCCCCAGCACGAAGTACTCCAACAAAGCCAACATAAGGACAATCACGACCAATTCCATAACGTTCTCCTATTTCATTTTTCAATTTTACACCCGACAGGGCCTCAAGCCATTAGCTGAAACCCAACTCAGGGTATCTGGGTCCTCGCACTATCTTCCTCAGCAAGTTTTCGCAAATTCTCGGAATGATCCTCCCGGTTGATCTTGTAGACGCTGAGAATAGCCAAAGCAAAGAGGTAAAAGAAAAGCAGCGTTGGTACGTAAATATAAGCCAGGTCAAACAAAGTTTCTTCAGGCACCTGGCCCGGTTTCGCTTTTGTGGGGAACTGGATGATAGCCAGTATCTGTCCGGCAACGACCACACCGAGCCCATTGACGGCCTTCTGAGCAAAGCTGTTAGCCGCAAAGAAAATACCCTCGGACCTTCGGCCTGTTTTCACCTCACTGTCCTCAACGACGTCAGCGATCATCGCGGCAATCAGGGACGAGGACATAATAATCAGCGTGACCTCAACGGTATTAAAAACCACCAGGGTCCAGAACAGCGTGTCGGTTCCATTCTCCGGGAACAGGCCAAGGACTCGAAGAATGTAAGGCATCGGCGCCATTGCAAAAGCGAGCCCCAGAACCGTCATACCACCTTTTTTCTTACCTAACCAGCGGGAGACCGTGGGTGCTAGCATCAGCGCGACAAAAGCCGAAAAGAAATAAGGAAGGTTCATATAGCCGATCTGGGTCGTGGTAAGTTCCCAGAAGTGTCGGGAAAAATAGATCGACAGTGACGTTGACACGCCTGCTGCAACCGCCTGTAATAGGGCGGAAACAAACAGTGCGAAGAAAGACCGATTGGACAGTGTTTCCTTAATTTCCTTCTTTGTCTTCGTAAAACTAAACGGCGCACTACTTGGCGGCTTTCGAAGATGTGGAATATGCTTGTGAGTACCGATTGCAGACACATAGATAGAGATGAAAATGACAATCGAAGCAGTCAGCCCGTAATTGCTCCAGCCCTGAACGTATTCCAACCCGCCTTTCTCTTCAGGTAGAAACACCAGGTAGTTCATCACCGCCATCGTTAATCCACCCCACCAGCCGAAGAAGTACCGAAAACTCATCATTTCCGTTCGCTGGTCGTAGTCGTCCGTCAGTTCTGCCACCAGTGCCGTCGATGGAATCTCATAGAAAGTGATCAGGGTGCGGATCAGGACTGCCATGCAGACAAAATAGAGAAACAACCCCGTCTCATCCCACGCAGGAGGAGACCAGAGAAAATAGTAGGCAAGCGCAACAGGAACACCTGCTGCATACATATAAGGGTGACGTCGCCCAAGCTTCGAGTGGGTGTTATCGGAGATATATCCCACCAGCGGATCAGATATCGCATCGAACACCAGCGCAATAAGAATGCCCAGCGAGACAAGGTCTGCTCGTAACCCGATAACCTGACTATAATAAAAAAGCAGCAGATAATTGAATCCATTACTTTTAGCACCGTTGGCTACAGCACCGAAACCATAGTAAAGCTTGGTTGATAAATCGACCTTTCGGGTCACCGGTGTACTTCCATGACTTGGTTGCAAAAAAACGCCACTGAACAAGCAAGGCAGGATCATACTGAGTCACGTCACAGAGGTCGAGCTAAGGTTTGTTGGTATTTCCATGACGTCATACTGCTGCTAGCATCGCACTCTGTATCCCCAAAACAAGGAACGAAGTTGTGGCGGTTTCTGGACAATCAATCAGGCGGAAGGAAGACATTAGGTTCATCACCGGCAGAGGTCGGTATACAGATGATGTCAACCTTCCGGACCAATGCCACGCAATCTTCGCCCGCTCACCTGTCGCTCATGCCAATATCACGAGTATAGACACCGCTGTAGCCGCTGGAATGCCTGGCGTTCGCCTGGTTTTGACTGGGACCGACTATGCTGAATCTGCGCTTGGAACGCTGATGTGCGGCTGGATGATCCACTCAAAAGACGGCGGTGAAATGAAACCAGGCGTACACCCGCCACTTGCTCTCGGGAAAGTACGGTACGTAGGCGACCCCGTCGCAGTTGTTATCGCGGATTCTCGGCAAATGGCGCGTGACGCAGCCGAAATGATCGATGTTGAATACGAAGAACTGGCCGCAGTCGTCTCATCAAAAAACGCTGCGGGTCATGAATCATCTGTCCACAACGACGTCCCGGGTAACGTTGCCTTCGACTGGGAACTAGGCAATAAGAATGAGACCAGAGCTGCCTTTGACTGCGCCAGCCACAAGATTGAACTGGATCTTTACAATAACCGTCTTGCGCCCAATGCCATGGAAACCCGTGCGCTGAATGCTTTCTACGACAAAAGGGACGATCGCTATACCGTCTACATAGCTTCCCAAAATCCACATGGCCTGCGAATGACCCTGTCGGCTGTCATTGGTCTTGCGCCTGAGCACAAACTTCGTGTCATATCCGAAGACGTCGGCGGCGGTTTCGGTTCAAAAGCATTCAACTACCCTGAGGAAGTCATCTGCACCTGGGCAAGCAAACTTGTAGGACGCCCAATAAAATGGTCCGCCGATCGAAGCGAAGCCTTCCTAACGGATGCCAATGGGCGCGACCAGCAGGTCCATGCCGAAATGTCGCTCGATTCAGAGCACAAAATTACCGGGCTGCACGTCTCAATCACGGCCAATATGGGTGCTTACCTCTCTACATTTGGCTCACTCATTCCGACCTACATGTGCGGTCCACTGCTATCGGGTCAGTACACGATCCCCGCAATCTACACCGAAGTCACGGCGGTCTATACCAACACAACGCCGGTCGATGCCTACCGCGGAGCGGGCAGGCCTGAAGCTGCCTTTGTCATCGAGCGATTGATTGACCTCGCGGCGCGAAAACTCGGCGTCGATCCGGTAGCGCTACGTCGCAAAAATTTCATCCGTACGTTTCCTTACCAAACACCGGTACTTTCGATCTACGACGTGGGGGACTACGACCTGGGATTGGACAAGGCGCTGGACATGATCGATTACGAAGGTTTTGAGGCACGCAAGGCCGAGTCCGGATCACGAGGTAGGTTACGTGGAATAGGCCTTGCCACATGGATCGAGGCGGCGGGTATAGGACCGTCACAAAAACTCGGGGAACTCGGTTCCGGCGCCGGATTATGGGAGTCCGCGCAGATTAGAGTTAATCCAACGGGTTCAGTCGAGATATTGACCGGATCACATTCCCATGGGCAGGGTCATGAGACGACTTTCGCACAACTGGTCGCTGACAAGTTTGGTATCAGTATGGATGAGATTGAAATTATTCACGGCGATACTGACAAAGTACAGTTTGGGATGGGTACCTTTGGGTCCAGGAGCGGTCCCGTTGGCATGTCAGCACTTGCCATCGGTTGCGACAAAATTGTGGAGAAAGGCAAAAGAATTGCGGCCTACAATATGAATGTGGCTCCAGAATCCGTTGAATTCGAAGAAGGCGAGTTCTACAGCGCCGGCAGCAATGCCCGAATGGCGTTTGCTGAAATCGCGCTGGCCTCATATGTCGCGCAATCTTTTCCAACCGATGAACTTGAACCTGGACTCAAGGCGGACGCATTTTTTGATCCACCTGATTTCACCTTCCCGGCCGGTTGCCATATATGCGAAGTGGAGATCGATCCCGAGACCGGCACCACAGACATTCTGAATTTCGTGGCAGTTGACGATTTTGGCACCGTCATCAACCCTATGATTGTCCATGGCCAGATGCACGGCGGGATCGCGCAGGGCATTGGCCAGGCACTGCTGGAACACGCCGTTTACGATGAGGAGGGGCAACTCCTGACCGGATCTTTTATGGACTATTGCATGCCCCGGGCTGATGACCTGCCTTCCTTTAACACCGAGTTCATCAATACCCAGACACTTAGCAACCCATTGGGTATCAAGGGCTGTGGAGAGGCTGGCGCCATCGGCGCACCCCCGGCGGTGATAAATGCTATTGTCAATGCGCTGGATATCGACCATATCGATATGCCAGCTACCCCCTTAAAAATATGGTCGTTGATTAACCAATGAGTGTAAAAATAGTAGAACATGCCACTATTATCGATGGCACAGGAAGAGATCCTTACCCTGCCACGATCACCATTACCGATGACCGCATAAGCGCCGTCGATGAGCAGGCGGTAAGCGATAACGTTAATGGCACGCGCCTGGACGCCTCCGGTTTAACGCTGATGCCTGGACTGATTGACGCTCATTGCCACATGACGTTTGACGAGCCTTCTTCCAACGACGAATTGTTTTTCCACAGAAGAGAAGCACTAGCGGCAATTATCGCCGGGCAAAATGTCCAGAAACTACTGCAGGCTGGCGTCACGGCATTCGTCGACCCGGACTGTATTTTCGATATTGGCGTCGACCTTCGGGATGCCATAGAAGCAAACGTCGTACCGGGTCCTCGGATGTTATCTGGCGGCAATGCACTGGTAACCTCTGTCGGCGGCACGGCAGGACGATTGATACCGGACGCTGGCCTACGCGGATATGCAAAAGTTGTCTCAACGCCAGACGAAATTCGTACTGAAGTCAGGCGCCAGATCAAAATGGGCGTTGATTGGATTAAGGTTCATGTTACCGGCCTCCTGCCAAGGCAAAAAATGAAGGGTGAAATCCAGGCCTGGTCGCTCGATGAGCTTAAACTGGTTTGCGATACCGCCCATGAGTTGGGGGTACCCGTCATGGGACATTGCCGGGATGCCAACAGCATCAGGGACTCCGTAATCGCCGGCATGGACATGCTGCTGCATGCCACCTTTATGGATGAACCAACACTTGACCTGGTCATCGATGAAAAAGTCCCCATTACCCCAACATTTACCTTTCAGGCCAACCTTGCCGACCACGGTCACACCGTAGGCGCGGACGAGAATCTTCGAGAGATATTTCGTCGCGAGATAGAGGAAAGTGCGGAGCTTATACACAAGGCACACAAAAACGGTGTGCCAATACTCTGCGGGTCCGAGAGCGGGTTTTCGTTAACGCCTTATGGTGAGTGGCACTACAGGGAGCTGGAAGTGTTTGTCAAAGAACTCGGGTTTTCACCGCTGGAAGCCATCAGCGCCGCGACCTTGCAGTGTGGTAACCATGCAGGTTTCGACGGAGAAACAGGCAGTATTGCCGTCGGAAAATTGGCGGACTTTATTCTCGTTGATGGTAATCCCGCCACTGATGTCACGATACTCGGTGATAAGTCACGCATTAAATCTGTCTATGTGGGGGGCGAATTGATGAACACAGAACCTCTACCTCCCAGGAAACCTATTTCCGGCTGGAGAACCTCACAATACTCCTCCTCAATACTGACCAGGGACAAGATTGATGGCTGATCGGCACACGAACTCAGAGCATGCCGAAGCTTCAATAGCGCTACGGGAAAGAAACTTTTATCAGCCACGCTATCCGTTGTTTGCACGACGGGTCATACAATAATCGCAGCAACAAGCCATGGCACAAACAACGTTGTCTCGATTCAAAGATGTACACGCAGCACTATGTGATCCCAGGTTAAGGCAGAGCCTCTACGATGCGGGTGAAGTCATCATGAAAGACGTATTGCTGTCATTACATGGTGAGGAACACAAAATTCGCCGTCATCTCGAGTTGCGCCTATTTCGTAGGAACTACGCCCACCACTACGAGACCAATGTATTCCCGAAGACTCTGGCATGGGTGCTAGACCCACTGATCACTCGTGGAGAGACCGACCTGGTTGACTTTGGTTACCGGGTCACCATGAACCTGACTGCCGATTTTGCCGGTGTTGATCGACCCCAAAAAACCTCGGAAGAAACTGATCGGCTTCTCGCAATTGTTAAAACGTTCAGTGAAGGCGCCACTCTGGTCCATTCTGATCGCAATCAGAGTGAAGTCATTGCCGAGGTAAAAACAGCACAAACCGCATTCAGGCAATTCCTGGAACCTTCATGGTCCAGGAGACAGCAGCTTATCAGTCAGTTTTTGAACGGCGAGCTCAAGGAAGACGAGCTACCCAGAGACGTGTTAACCGTTCTATTACGCAACCAGGACAGCATTGAACTGGCCGATGAGCTTATCGAACGAGAGATCTCTTTCTACCTGCAGGCAGGCTCCCACAGCACCGCAAACTCGATGGTGCACGCCGTAAATGAAATTTTTTCCTGGGCAGATGATCCAGCAGCTTTGCTGGAAGATCCGCTTCTCCTGCAAAAGTGTGTCCATGAAAGTATGCGACTGCATCCTGCAAGCCCTGTTGCATGGCGAACTCCCACCGAACCGATAACCATCGCTTCTCGGGACATCACGCCAGACGACCTGTTGATCCTTGATCTTCACGCTGCAAACCGAGACCCGGACATATTCGGTGATGACCCTGAGAAATTCGACCCCTACCGCGACGTTACCTATGTTAAGACTGAGTTGTATGGGCTTACCTTCGGCGCAGGCGTCCATATGTGTACCGGCCGCGACCTGGATGGCGGTGTTGCCAGCCGCCCCGGCACTGACAAAAATACGCACCAGTATGGTATCGTCTGCATGCTGATTAAGACGCTTCTCGAGCACAAAATGATCCCACATAAATCAAGGAAGCCCACCCTGGACCTAAACACCCTTCGCAACAGCTGGGGTACTTATCCCGTTCAATTCGAGCAAACCTGACCAAAGCGCAATGGAAGTTCGCAACCTCATGCTGACTGGTGGAATCAACCACGACTTCATTGACACAGCGAAAGCACTGAATGAAGTCCAGGCTGGAGCAGGTATTCAATCCCAGGTCTGTGCAGATATCGACGAGGGGTTTGACGCCTTGGACCAGCAACCTTACAACCTGGCCACAATGTTCGTGCTTCGGTGGCGAATGCTGGATGCTGACAAGCACATTCCATTTCGAGATGAGTGGGCTTACAAAATTTCGGACAGGGCTTCCGTCTCTGCTGATGGCTATGCCCTTTTTTTTAGCAAGCTGCATGTTGGTGTGCGGGAGAAAAACCATGAAACCAATTGAGGATCTTTCCGTTCTAGTGACTGGCGGCGGTTCAGGAATCGGTGAAGGTATTGCACAGTTTTATATCGAACGCGGTGCGACAGTCACCATCTGCGGCCGCAGGCAGGAAAAAATCAACGCCGTCGCGGCAAGGCTGGGTGACAGGTGCCTGGCGGTGCAAGCAGACATCACAAACGAGGAAGATCGCCAGGAAGCCGTCGAGTCGGCAGTCACGCACGGCGGTAAACTCGATGTCCTGGTCAGCAATGCGGGGAACATGCTCAGGGGGGAAATTGACACATTGAAAGAGGACCCGCTTGTCGACATCTTCAAAACCAATGTCATCGCCGGAATGCTATTAACCGGATTGTGTAAACCTCATCTGGCGGAACACGGCGGGGCAATCATCTTCATCGGCAGCATTCATACCCGCAGGGCATTTCCCGGTGCCTCAGCCTACGCGGCAACCAAAGGCGCGTTGGAGACATTAACGCGGGTTCTGGCTGCAGAACTCGGCGAGCACAATATCCGCGTTAATTGTGTTGTCCCGGGCGCTGTTCTCACTGAAATTTACCAGCGGGCCGGGTTACTTACCGACGCTGAAACCGCGGAACGGCTCAACTCATTGGCATCCAGCCACGCTCTCGGCCGAATTGGTACCAATACTGAGATAGCCGAAGCAGTTGATTACCTGGCCAGGGGCGAATGGACAACAGGGGCTATCCTCGATGTTGATGGCGGCCTGGGATTGGGTCTTAGTCACGATACCGTCACCTCGACCGACTGAACGCGCCATCAAAACCGTCATCTCGACCGACGGAACGCGCCATCAAAACCGTCATCTCGACCGACGGAACGCGCCATCAAAACCGTCATCTCGACCGACGGAACGCAGTGAGGGAGTGGAGAGATCTAACGTTACATTCTCGCGAGAACGAGATTTCTCCATTCCGTGGCTGCGCCACTCCAGTCGAAATGACGGGAAACCGCTGACTGAACGCGCCATCAAAACCGTCATCTCGACCGACGGAACACAGTGGAGAAGCGGAGAGATCTCGAGTCGTCCTTTCAACCCACATTACGAACTTCACCTGTCTTAAGCATCGGGAAGTTAGCAGGCTGGTAGGTCATGACCATCGCACGACGAGGATTCCCGGAAAGGTTAGGCTCAGACCCATGAATGGAATGGGGGTCAAAGAACACCAGCGAGCCAGCCGGTGCCTCCATCAACACCTGATCCTTTTCATCAAAACAGGACGGGTCGGTAAAAAAACCGCCAAGCTGGGAACCATCTGACGTGCCCGGCAGGCAGCCGCGGAGATGGCTCTTATCGATCACACGAAGACATCCGTTTTCCACAGACGCGTCGTCAAAAGCAAGATAGACATTGGGCAGCAGATTCACATGATCGCTATCATGAATCCAATAGGGAGAATCCTGGTGCCAACCAAACCCTGATCCCTTTCCCGCTCTTTTGAGATTAAGCTTATTCGTCCAGACACTGACTTGATCGACGCCAATAATACTTTTTACCGGATCTACGATCCGGGCATCTTCTACAAGCGCCTCCAGGAAAACATCAAGGTGATGCGCCGGCTCAATGACCCTGATAGTTTCACTTTTATCTCCATACTCAAACTGCACAGTGGTATTGCCAATATCAACAAAGCGCTTACCGTCCAGCTGATAGGCCTGCCCGCTGGCTGATTGGTCATGCGCCAACGCTACAGCGCGCTCTACCGAAGCTGTCAGGGCCACCAGTTCACTAACGGTAAAGACACATTCTCTAATCAGGTACCCATGCTGCCTATAGGTGAATAATTCTTCTTCCGACAGGGAATGAGCCAGGTTGTGTTGTTCGCTCATACTTTAATGTAGCCTTAAGGCCTGACTATTCGACGCCATAAAGACTGCGCAGAAGACAAGCAGCGGACGAACCCAAAATTGAAAGAAGTCTTTCAGGCTTTTAGCTTTAACCCATCAGGGCTTTAGGTTTTTCATTTATTAAATTTAACAGAGATTAATTATGACTGAAACAGACGTATACACACCACCGGAAGTCTGGACCTGGGATGCAGAAAGCGGAGGAAGGTTCGCTAATATCAATCGGCCGATCGCAGGTCCCACTCACGACAAGGTACTTCCTCGCGGCAAGCATCCTCTTCAACTGCATTCCCTGGCCACACCGAATGGCGTAAAAGTCACCATACTGCTCGAAGAGCTGCTGGGACTGGGCAAAAAAGAAGCGGAGTACGATGCCTATCTGATCAACATCGGTGACGGTGATCAGTTCGGCAGCGGGTTCGTAGACATCAATCCAAACTCAAAGATTCCCGCCCTGCTGGACACTAGCACCACACCGGAAACCAGAGTATTCGAGTCGGGCGCGATCCTGATCTACCTGGCAGAAAAATTTGGCGCATTTATATCCACCGACCCAGCAGCACGGGCAGAGTGTCTTTCATGGTTGATGTGGCAAATGGGTAGCGCCCCCTACCTGGGCGGTGGCTTTGGGCACTTCTACGCCTATGCTCCAGAAAAGTGGGAGTACCCGATCAATCGATACGCCATGGAAGTTAAGCGCCAGCTTGATGTTCTTGAGAGAAACCTGGACTCACGTCAGTACCTTTGCGGCGACGAATACAATATCGCTGACATGGCGAACTACGCGTGGTATGGGGCATTGGTATTGCACAACATCTACGATGCAACAAAATTCCTCGACGTTGCCTCTTACAAGAACGTCGCACGTTGGGCGACAGAAATCGAAGCGCGCCCGGCAGTTGAGAGAGGAAGGCGTGTCAACAGACCCTGGGGACCAGAGGAAACTCGTGTGGTCGAACGACACGACGCAAGCGACTTCGATATCACTGAATCAGGGACCGGGGAATCCACGGATTAATATCTGTTCATTTGTACCCGCCGTTCAGGAACCGGAAGAACGGTGGGTTAACCCACACACGATCCACTCGTAAATCCCAACGGTCATCCTTAAGCACCTGGACGACCCCTGCGGTCCTATCCTCCAGGACAGTCAATGTCGCTTCGTGGTTGTCAGATGAAATGACCACCAGTGAAATAGGTTCAAATCCCTCAAACGCCTGATCTGTGTAGTAGAAAGGTTGCCACCAGGCATTTTCGATCAGACCCAGTTCATCTTTTTCGTCCTTCTTGGCGAATCTCGTCACCACTTCGTGAAATCGCTCCCGATCATCACCGGAATCAAACTGGAACAGCACCGCGACCTCTCGCCCCTGAACGACGCGAACACCGCCGGGTAGTGTTACGACCGCATCGGAAGCTGGCCCCCAGTCGTCACGATAGAGAAATGCTGACACCTTGGGGGTGATGTAAACCCAACCCTCTATACCTTCACTGTCCAGCAGCGCGACAAGCTGACGCATATGCAGAAGACTCGACTGGGAATAGATAAAGGTGTGTGCAACCGGGAAATTGTCATACACCCCTTTCCTGCGCAGGTCGTATCCCGTGAGGACACCGTCGACAAGTGCCTCGCCAAGCACCTCCAAAAATACATTATCTTCCAGTAAAGCCGGATGATCGAAAGCGCCTGCCATATGGTGGTAAAGGGAGGCATCGCCAATTCGTCCCATCAGAGAGGGATGATTACCTGATACAACAGCTACATACGATTTAACTTTCTTCGAGGCGAGCTTCTCATTCGCAAGATCCTCGGCATCCAGCGCACCCAGAGTAATAAGTACCGCCGCCGCACTTTTCTCTTCGGTCGAAAGGTTCACTCCATACCCTTCCAGAATGGAAGAGACCTTTCCATCACCATAGGTGTCACTCAGCTTCGAAAAGTTCAGCTCATCAATTGCTGACCGATAATCTCCTGCAATCAGGTACGAGCTGAACATCAAAAGGGCAACAGCAATAACCCTCATATTTTTCTCTCGACTATCTTCACAACCACAGCCACATCCACGAGCTACCTCCACAAGCCATTTCCAAAAGCCACTCCCACGAGCTAGTCACAGGCTATTCATATTCACAGGCTATGGCCCAATCAATCTTCCATCGGCAGGTCTGTCGAACTCTCCCTGCCTGAATCTGGCGCTATCAATCTGCATCGGAGAAACTGTTTCGGATTTTGTGTACTCATGAACGCAGACCCGTTCTATTATGCGCCACTCATCATCTCTCTTTTCGTACAGATCCAGGTAACGGCCGTGCCAGGTGTCCAGCACGTCTGCATCTTTTTGCAGCATATAGCTGACGTTGTAAACTTCACCCCGGGCATAATCACCGTCCGCATCCAATTCGATCAAATGATTAAAGATACAGTGGTTCGTAGACCGCCATCTCAAGTGACCGACCATACAGTGTTCTGCAAACTCCCAGGCGTTCCCCACAAAAGTACCGTGATCATCTGTCGCTTCCGGCCAATAGGCAGATTTCATCTCGGCTTCGTCGAGTCGGTCTACTCCCCGGCAGTAGCGTTTGGCGACATCTCTTATAAGTTCAATATCTGATAGCTGGTCCAGCGTATAGCCCACGTTCAACTCCAAATGTGACTGAATCGAACCAGTACTATAGTACGAACCTGGTCACTTTGACTCACAAACTATTTTCTCTACACTTAGGCGCTCACCCAAATAGCAAACATTCAGCCAACATGAACAAGCCTACTGACCGCACGATTTTTCAGAACGCCTGGGTTGTTCCCGACATCGAATCAGCCTGCATGAAATGGGTGAACGAACTCGGGGTCGGGCCTTTCTTCCTGACCGATTACACGCCCGGCACGTTTGAAAAAATAACCTATCGGGGAGAACCGTCGGACCTGTCAATGAAAGTGGCCATCGCGCAGGCAGGTAACGTCCAGATTGAACTGATCGAACCTACGACAGATCAATGCGCCTATCGTGACAGCGTCCCTAAAGGTCAGATGGCTTTTCACCATATGTGTGTCTGGACGCTGGATTTCGAAGCGGACCTGGAATACATGGAAAGCCTGAACTATGCAGCCGCCAACACTGGCAAGGTGGGCGGTATTGAATTCGCTTACTTCGATACCCGTCCACTGACGGGATGCATGCTTGAGGTCGTCACAAAGAACGAAGGTACCGTCGCAAGATTCGAAAAAATAGCCGCGACAGCACGCAATTGGGATGGTAAGGATCCAATTCGCTAATGACAGAAATAAGAGTGAGCCAGTCTCTGGATGATGGCGAGTCCATCGCATTGAAAGAGGATGACAAGCACATCCTACTATGCAGAATCGCCGGTAAGTACCATGCGGTATCCAACATCTGTTCCCACGCTCGAGTGCTTTTGTCTAAGGGACGACTAAGAGGCACAACGATTACCTGCCCACTCCATGGTGCCAGGTTCGACGTTACCACTGGCAAATGTATGGGCGGTCCTGCCTTTCAGGATATAACGAGTTATCCCGTATGCAATGAAGGCAACGAGGTGATTATCGCTATTGATGGATGAGTGAGTTTAGAGACGCGTTCCTTCGATCATCTGACGCACAAATGATCAATGGCCACGACATTCTCCTGGACCGAGTACAACTGGCCAAACTCGAATCACTCTCGTATTATCGTCTAAAAGAGATATTGCCATGTCGCACGCAAGCAAATCATCTGGTCCGGTACCCTTCACCAGGATCACGGCTGATCGCTACATATCACCTGAATATATGGTTCAGGAAAGGGACAAGCTCTGGGCAAAAACCTGGTTGGTCGCCGGTGTTGCCCAGGATGTCGCGGAACCAGGTGATTTCTTCGTGTTCGAGCTGGAGCCGGAGTCCATCATCGTCTCCCGTGCCGAAGACGGCACCATTAACGCCTTCTACAATGTTTGCCAGCACCGTGGCGCACGCCTGCTACTTACCGACCAGGGTGCAATGGCAACCTATACCTGCCCTTACCATGGATGGGTCTACAACAACGACGGCAGCCTCTGCGAGGTTCCTGAGGAAGACAGGTTCAGTCGAGGTGTCCCAAAGGAAGGGCTGAGCCTCCAGACACTTAGAGTCGACGTGTGGGCTGGAGCCGTCTGGGTCTGCATGGACAAAAATGCACCGACCCTGCAGGAGTACCTTGGCCCCATCATTGAAATGATCGAGCCCTTCCGGCCCGATGATATGAGACTGGTGGAAGACCAGACCTGTCGACTGGAATGTAACTGGAAAGCGGTCTTCGACAATTTTGGTGAGCTCTATCATGTCGAGCATATTCATCCACAACACGAACTGATATTCGACTGCCCAACCTCCACCGCGGAATACTTCAACGGTGGGCATACTCGCGTCCTTATCGATGGATTCACCGTCAATTCACGCCTTCCTATTCCTGAAGAAGTACCGCCGACTCAATGGGACCAAATGAAAACCCTTGGCATGGAGAGAGACGATTACAAAGGTCGAGTCCTTGATGTCAGGCGCGATGTGCAGCTTCGAAAACGGGAACTGGGTCCATCACTCGGTTACAACTACGACCGCTTAAGTGACGATCAGCTTTCAGATATTGTGCAATACAATATTTTTCCAAACGCAGTTCTGGTTCTCCAGCCCGAAGAGTTCTGGATCCTTCGATCCAGGCCGCACGCAACAAATCCAAACAAATGTTACTGGGACAAGTTCGCGCTTCGAATGCTACCGGACGTCCAACTGCAGGAGAATACAAAGGTTGAGTTCCCAGCGCTGCAGAATCGCGCTAATGTTTCTTTCAACCTTGATCAGGATAGCGATGGGACCGTCAGGCCAGAACATGATGAGTTCGACCAGGAAGCCATTATCGCCGGGGACAAAACCATGACGATCACCCTGGATCAGGACATCCACCTGATCAGGGATGTCCAGAAAGGGATGCATTCGCGAGGCTTCAGGGAAGCCTGGCTAAATGATGATGAAGGCAGGGTTCAGCATTATCACAGCTGGATAGACAAATACTTGAACCAGCAGTTTAACTAAGTTATTAGCGACTCAACGGTCTCGCTGGACACCCCAGCAACTTCTGCCGCCTTAACAATCGAGTCCCATGATCGATCGTCCAACGGGATACCGTGAGCACTTCGCTCGCTCATTGACTCACGTTCTGGTTCACCGGGCAACCGGACCTTATCGTTACCGACCGCCGGCTCAGAACTCCGCAACCAGCCTGACATTCCGTCGACTTCTTCCTGGAATGCTTCGAGCCCACCGAATAGATTCGGGTCGATAATAAATTCCAGCATGTGATTAACGATCATGTCAGTTTGCTTGTCGACATTTTGCATTGTCCATTCCCCGGCCAGGCCGCCACCAAGCAATTCACAGACCAGCGCCAGCCCGTAACCCTTGTGCTCTCCGAAGGGGGCAAGAGAACCGCCCTGCTCAAGGACATTGGGATCAGTTGAGGGTTGGCCTGCAGCGTCGTACACCGACCCCTCCGGCACAGACACACCTTTCATTCTGGCAACACGCGCTTTACCCAGTGCAATCGCGCTTGTTGCCATGTCCAATATGATTGGGTCACCTGAAGTTGGTATGGCGCAACAAAAGGGGTTGGTCTGCATTCTTTTGTCCCTGCCACCCCATGGGGAAACAAAAGGCGGGTGACCGACCACATTAACGAAATGGATCGATACCAAACCCTCTCTGGCGCATTGCTCGCCATACGTTCCAACACGACCGATATGGTAGTTATTCTTTGATCCTACACAGGCCATCCCGATCTGCTTCGCACGTTCAATTCCCATTTGGGTAGCCTGTTTCGCCACGACTTGACCAAAACCGAAATGGCCGTCCACAAGCAACACCGCTCCTTTGTCTTCCACCAATTCTGCGTCTTCATTAACCCGAAGGTGCCCTAGGCGGATGCCATTCACGTAATTGGGAATCATGCCCACACCGTGCGAATCATGTCCTTTCAGGTTTGCTTCAACCAGGTGTTCAGCCACCTGCCATGCCCTGTCCTCGGAAGCACCTGCCTGTTCAAATATTTTTTTTACAAACTCTCGAAGTCGTTCGTGGTTGATCAACATTGCAATTTATTTCATCCCTGTGTTTAATTTTTGCCCCGATTGCTCTGCCTGAATCGCCCGAAAGTGACGAGCCCAGCCAGAACCAGGGCAACAAACGTAAAAACGTGGCCGCACCGGTTTTTCGTCCATTGGATGTGCGGCCATTTTTCATACATCCCGGTTTTTAACTTGTTTTTACCCAGTTTACACTTCTCGTGCGACTCTCGTTTAGCTTGAAAATAACCGAAACCCACTAGTGTTAAGGTCACCTCAATCGCTGACTTTCTGGCTAATACTCGCGAGTGCCCGCACAATCAGACAAAAGCGATCCGGACGATTGCTCGCAAGACTACACAGCAAGCCCAGAAAAACATGAGAGATGGCAGTCAGCAGCAAAGGCGAAGCGTTCTTCAAGGTGGACAATGACTATTTTGACGGCAGCTTTACGGTCAACTAAAGCGTTACTCACATGACGGGACCACTCAAAAAACTGGAATCGAAAGACCTTGAGATTATTGATAAGGTCTGGGAACACTAAAATGGAAAGTTTGTTCATATGCTAGAACACGACGGTCACATGGCGGAACTATGGGAGCCTGTTGATGATCTATAAGGCACAATGGTCAGAGAAGGTAGGGCCAAACAGTGAGTAACCTGCCAGATTCAACCGAAGTTCTCGTGATCGGGGGCGGCATCGTCGGCTGTTCGATCGCCTATCATCTGACCAAACTCGGCATCAAAGACGTCGTCCTGCTAGAACAAAATCAACTGACCGCTGGAACAACGTGGCACGCCGCAGGACTGGTCGGCCAGCTTCGCGCCACCGCAAACCTGACCCATCTCGCTCGCTACACCACTGAACTCTTCGCCGGTCTTGAAGACGAGACAGGTCAGGCAACGGGCTATCGTAGAACCGGATCACTTAGCCTGGCACTCAATACTGAGCGTCTCGAAGAACTTAACCGACAGGCTTCGACGGCACGCGCATTCGGTATTGAAGTCGAGCAGATATCAGCAGCGGATGTCGCTACTCATTGGCCCGACGTGAACATCGAAGACGTTAGCGGGGCGGTATATCTTCCCGGCGATGGACAAACCAATCCCGTTGATACAACCCAGGCTTTAGCCGCAGGTGCACGAAAAGGTGGTGCACTTATTCTTGAAAACCAACATGTCGAGAAAATCAGCACCGATGCGGAAAAAGTCCTGTCGGTTACTACCGCTGATGGCGTGATTAAAACCAGGAAACTAGTGATCGCAGCGGGTATGTGGTCAAGGCAGTTAGGCGCCAGTATTGGTATATCGATACCACTGCAGGCGGCGGAACATTTCTACATCGTGACGGAACCAATGGATTCGCTTCGCTCGGGTATGCCCACCCTTCGCGTGCCCGATGAATTCGCCTACTTTAAGGAAGATGCCGGGAAGTTATTGCTTGGTGCATTTGAGCCAGTGGCAAAACCCTGGTCTGTTAATGGCGTCAGCAAGGACTTCGCATTCGGGACATTGCCTGAGGATATTGATCACTTCGAGCCCATTCTGGAACTAGCGATCCGACGCTTCCCAAAATTGAATAGTGCAGGGATTCAGTTGTTTTTTAACGGTCCTGAAAGCTTTACGCCGGATGACAGATACCTGCTGGGTAAGGTACCTGAATACGATAACGTTTTTGTCGCCGCAGGCTTTAATTCTATTGGCATTCAATCTTCCGGCGGCGCAGGGAAAGTACTGGCTGAATGGATCGCAAAGGATCACCCGCCGATGGATTTATGGGATGTGGATATCAGGCGCACATTTCCATTTCAGTCAAACCGAAAATACCTCGTCAACAGAACCAGGGAAACCCTGGGGCTACTGTATGCGATGCACTGGCCGTATCACCAGTACAAAACCGCGAGAGGTGTCAGAAGAAGCCCTATCCATGACCGTTTAATTGACCATGGCGCTGTGATGGGCGAGCTTGCAGGATGGGAACGACCCAACTGGTTTGTTCGCGGAAATAACCGTGCAGCTTACGAATACTCCTATGGGAAACAAAACTGGTTCGAGGCCTGCCGCGAAGAATGCCTGGCGCTGAGAGACAGTGTGGCACTGTTTGACCAGTCCAGCTATCCGGTGTTCTACCTGGACGGAATAGAGGCACTAACGACCCTTAACCATATCTGCGCTAACAATGTGGATGTAGATACGGGACAGGTTGTGTACACCCAGTGGCTCAACGAAAGGGGGGGTATAGAAGCCGATGTCACCGTCACTCGAATAAGTGATAGCCGTTTTATGATCGTTTCCAGTTGCGCATCGGAAGGCCGGGATTTCCAGTGGCTAACATCACACATCGACAGTAAAACCCACGCCTTCGCGACCAACGCCGGGAGCGCAGTTACTATACTGGGAATTATGGGGCCCCTGTCGCGCGACCTCCTGTCCGGCCTTACACCGGATGATGTCTCAGATGCGGCGCTCCCCTACTACCAGTCCAGGGATCTTGAGATCGGTTATGCTCGCGTCCGGGTGAATCGGCTCTCCTACGTGGGTGAACTCGGCTATGAGCTCTATATCCCGACTGAGTTCGCGCAACACGTGTACGAAGAAATCCTAAGAGTAGGCGCGACCTTCGAACTTGCACATGCCGGCTATCATGCGATGAATGCGTGCCGGACCGAAAAGGGTTACCGGCATTTCGGCGATGATATTGGCGACGAGATCACACCTTATAGCGCCGGCCTCGGCTTCGCTGTTGATATGGGTAAAGCCAATTTTATCGGAAAGTCTGCGCTCAAAGACATCAGCAATAAATTTACAGAAAGATTAGTGAACGTTGCTATCAAGCACGAAGACCCACCCCTGCTCTACCATGATGAGCCGGTTTACGCCGGCGATGAACTGGTCGGCATTACTACTTCAGGCATGTGGGGTCACAGGATCGACCGCTCACTCGGTATCGCGCTGTTAAAACACGAGGAAGGTGTCACGAAAAAGTGGCTGGCCTCAACGCAGTTTGAAATTGAAGTCGCCGGAATACGTTACCCGCTCGACGTGCAACTCTCTGCTTTTTATGACCCCGAAGGACGCCGGCTGAAAGGCTGAGTCAACAATTTGTCCAGCCGAACAGAATCTGCTTCGTTGAACGGCGTAATACCTATCGCCATTTGACCCTGGGGCAACACTGCCACGCCAAGGTAAGTGCCAAACACGCGATCCCAACAGGAGAAATTAAAACCAAAGTTACATCCATGCTCTGCATCAACCACCGAATGATGGATTCGGTGCATATCCGGCGTGACGATAATCCATCGTAACGCTCTGTCGACCGAATCCGGGAGACGAATGTTGCTGTGGTTAAACATGGAGGTTCCGTTTAACAGAACCTCTGCCGCCAGAACTGCAACCGGGAGCGGACCGAGGCCAAAGATAAGTGCGAACTTAATCAGCATGGAGATCAAAATTGATATCGGGTGAAAACGACTTCCAGTGGTTACGTCAAAATCAAGATCAGTGTGGTGAACACGGTGTAACAGCCACAAAGGATGTAGCCAATGAAAAAATCGGTGCTGAAAATATATTGTCAGGTCAAACAGAACGATAAATATCCCAATCGAAAAGGTCCATGGAAGGTCGGTTAGTTTTAACAGTGCGCCTTGCCCTTCTAACAAATAAGCCGCAAGCAAAGTTCCAGAAAAGGGTACGAAAATACGAAGTACGAACGTATTTAGAGACGACAGCAGCATATTGTGAAGCCAACGAATCCTCCAATCGATTTTCCTCACTCTTTGCGGAAACGATCTCTCCGATACCGCGAAGACAGTGAACAGCACAAGGAAAACCAGTAACCGAATGGTCGCCTCCTCACCAGCCTCAACAACATTCATATAACACCTCTGGACCTGCGGCGCGGGTATTGACCAGTTAACCACCCAGATCCGGGGCTCTGCTCACGGACCTCATCCGGCCACCAACAACTTAGGTCATCAATTGATCGTAAGCCAATGGCAAAGGCGGCCTGAGAAACCCAAGAGCTTTCACGTCCTGGGTCCATTGCGCGAGCGGCATAGCTTTTGAAAAACTCGCCCCACCTACCACTTTGCTCATTCTCGAAAGTGCGTTTTCAATTAGTTCCGCGCAGGTGATTTTGCACCGAACAGCAGTTATGTGCGCTGCGTCTTCTCCAGCCTCAATGGCGCGCAGAGCGCCCTCATAGGATTGTTCAGCAAGCCAGAGTTCATTCTGGCATCTTACCCATTCCATTTTCTCGAACGCTCGCATGCCTTCTTCTTTTCCTTCAAGCTTTCCTCGGGCAAAACCCATCGCGTTATCAGCGACCCCAAGCACCACACCAGTAAACAACATATTGCTGATCTGGCTGCTTATCGACGCGACTTTGCTCAGCACCTCCCTGGAAACCGTTTTGATCGCCGGAAAATTCTCAAAGCGAAAAGCGTGAGATTGGGTCGATGACATTCCAATACCGTCCCACTCAACTGTCATCTTGCACCCGGTTGACCCATCCCAAGGTTCATCTTTGTTCTGCAGAAAGAAGAGTTCCGGTAGCGCTGACCCTTCAACCTTTGCCGTCGTAATCATGAAGTCGGCCTGTCCGGACCCGGATCCAAAATGTTTGTCGCCTGTGATAAGGAAATGGTCTTTTTCAGGTGTCGCGATTGACCGGGTCTTCAAAATATCACCGCCGGAACCAGGCTCTGAAGTCACTGTCCCCCACCAATGGTCACGCGCGCTTTCTATAACCCACTGCCGCTGAGCACTCCACGCATCTGGTTCGTCATCTACAGATTCAACACCCAGGAAAAACCCAGTCACCGCTGGATGCATCGACGCGACCAGGGCTACACTAGGGTCGCCATGGGCGATCGTCCGAACCATTTCAGCATACATACGCGCCGAACGCGCAGGTCCCTTCCACAACCCTCCCTGATCTGCAGGCACACCTGTAAGAAGAAATCCGGTTCCTTTTAATTGCTCAAAATCATCAGGGTCAAGCTGCCTGCGTTTTTGTCTGGAGATGACATCTTCCGCAAATCCCGCTGCAACGCTTTCCAGATCGCGTATTACCTGTTGTGATTCCGCCAATTGCCTATTTCCCAATGTGATAAAGTCGTTCTTATGAGTGTGCCTTTCAACAACAGCTACGTCCAGCTACCGGAACGTTTCTATTCCAGGCAATCGCCGACGAAGGTTGAAAACCCCGGTCTCATTCGAGCCAACCCTGAGCTGGCACAATTGCTAGACATAGATCCTGCATGGTTATCGTCTGATGATGGTATCGCAACCATGGCCGGTAACCTGCTACCAGAGGGTGCCGATCCCATCGCAACAGTTTATGCCGGGCACCAGTTCGGATCCTGGAATCCCCAATTGGGTGATGGTCGCGCCATTTTACTGGGCGAAGTCATTGGTACAGACGGGGAAAGATACGACTTACAGCTAAAAGGGTCTGGACAAACCTCTTATTCGAGAATGGGGGACGGAAGAGCACCGCTCGGCCCCGTCATGAGAGAATACATCGTCAGTGAGGCGATGGCTGCTCTAGGTGTTCCAACCAGCCGATCGTTAGCAGCTGTCACGACAGGAGAGCCTGTCTACCGCGAGGAAACATTGCCCGGCGCGGTGCTCGCTCGCGTCGCGAAAAGCCATATCAGAATTGGTACATTTCAGTTTTTCGCATCCAAAGAAGACAAAGAAGCACTGGGTTTACTGGTTAACCATGTTCTCGAAAGACATTATCCAAACGCAATCGAGGCAAGCGCCAGCTTGAACACCAAGGCCCTGATATTGCTGGACGAGGTCATGCAGGCACAGGCAAAGCTGGTTGCCAGCTGGCAAATGATCGGCTTTATCCATGGGGTAATGAATACCGACAATGTGTTGCTCTCCGGGGAGACTATCGATTACGGGCCATGCGCCTTTATGGATACCTACCATCCAGAAACTGTATTCAGTTCTATAGATCACGGTGGTCGCTATGCCTATCGTAACCAGCCAGGTATCGCTCACTGGAATATGGCATGCCTCGCTCAGGCCTTGGTGCCCGTCTTAGCTGACAAAGAAGAAAATGCAATTGAAATAGCAAAAGAAGCACTGGACAAATTCCCCGCCTACTTTCTTGATGCCAATGTCTCAGGAATGCAACGCAAGCTCGGACTCGCAGCACATCATGACGATGATGAAATACTGGCGAAGGACTTCCTTGACCTGCTTGAGGTCCACCAGCTTGATTTCACATTGTCTTTCCGCCGCTTATCCGAATTGTCAGTTGCCGCGCCAGCGGCTAACGTCAGTTCACTAGTGGGCTTCCCTTCCGCATTTGACGGCTGGATGGCTCGTTGGAAGACACGTTTGGATACAGAAGATAATCCCACTCGCCAACAGGACATGCTTGGCACCAACCCGGCGATCATTCCCCGCAATCACCTGATCGAAGAATCAATCGTGGCTGCATCTACGGAAGGGAATTTCGATCTGTTCAACAAACTGGTCGACAACCTGGCGACCCCGTTTGACCTGACCGGAGTCGATGTCAGGTTTGCGAAGAAGCCAAAACCGGAACAAGTCGTTCGCCAGACGTTCTGCGGCACTTGATCATCATCTAGACAGGCAGCCACCATAATGGTGTACTCCCGCGGAGAGAAACCTGTCTGCTCGTTCTATTAGCATCTTCGGTGCGAAAGCCGATAAAGTCACCTTTGATGACTACGAGGCTGCAGGCATCAGCCGTTCTATTCTTGCACTTCTCTTGCATTTCGATCGGCCAGCAAAGATAGAGCATTAACCATTGTAGGGCGCTATACAGTCCTATTGAAAACCAGAAAAGGGACAACCGTGACTGATTTCCTTCGAACGCCGGACGAGAATTTTAAACACCTCAATGACTTTCCCTATCAATCCAATTATCACAACTGGAAAGACATGCGGATGCACTATGTGGACGAAGGTCCAAAAGATGCTCCGGTCATGCTGCTTATGCACGGCATGCCAACCTGGAGCTTCCTTTATCGCCATGTGATTCCAACGCTACTGGCCGCGGGTTACCGATGCATCGCACCCGATTTTCTAGGGTTTGGTAAATCAGACAAGCCAACGGACCCTGATTGGTACACCATTGCCCGCCATACAGAAACCCTGACCAGTCTGATTACGTCACTCGACCTCAAAGACATCACCCTGGTCTGCCAGGATTGGGGTGGACCAACGGGCCTTGCACAGGCTGTGTTTATGCCGGAACGATTCTCCAGACTTACCATCATGAACACCTGGCTGCACCATGCTGAGTACGAATACTCAGCGGCGATTCGTAACTGGAACGAAAACTGGCACGAAGGAGGGCGGTTTTTTCGTGAGAAACCAGATATGGGAGCACTTATGGTGATGAGCGCAGGCCTGGTTGGACCGGAGGTAGCATTTCCGGCCATCAGCGAGGGCAAAACCATTGAAGGGCTGACAGGCGAAGCTGCCAATGTGTACAACGGATTCCGTGCACCTATTCATGACATGCCCGATGAAGCATTCAACGGCATGCGCAGATTCCCCCTTTCCATCTGTTTCGACAATTACGACGGTGGGAACGGCGCCGCCCAGACTCACTTTTACAACACCTTGCTTCAGTGGGCTAAACCCGTCCACTTTATCTGGGGATGTGCCGACGATGTTTTCAACGAAGAATGGGGCCGCAAGTGGGCAGGGCAAATGAACGCCAGCTTCGACCCAATCGAAAAAGCCGGCCACTTTTTGCAAAATACCCATGGCGGCGAACTCGCCGAGCTGTTACTCAACCGTATAGAGGAAGAATAATGTTTGAAATAAGATGCTATCACTATGACCCCACCAAGTTTGACGACTACAAGAAATGGGCGGTCGATGAAGCTGCCCCATTTTTAAAAGCCAACCTGAATGTTGTCGGCTTCTGGCTCGATAATGGCAATGCCATTGAACTAACAGGCTCCGACCCGACGCCGCAAAAGCACGGCGCAGCTAACGTGACCTGGATCATCAACTGGGACTCAGAAGAACACAGGGCCAAGGGGTTCAAGGAGGTTTTTGAAGGAGAAGGATGGCAGGATATCTGGTCAAGACACCCGGATGCACACGGCTACTTGCAAATGGAGGCCAGGTTCGCCGAAGAGGTTTAACCCTCTAACTGAAGACAGGCTCGTTCCAGGCGAGCCTGATTTGTTTATACCGGCGATGCCTTGTTCTCAATAGCTAGTTTGTCACCGTCGCACCCAGGGGATAACCCCCGGTCATTACCCGCTAATCTCGATAGGCCAACATCACCACCCGAACATCTAAGAGCCTTACAAACTAGTCAACAAACTCAAACAAAGGGTCATCCGGTCCATGGGTCGCACGGGTAATTGGCACCAGTGACTGGTTATTATCGAAGTCTTCCGACATCGCAGCGTCCTGATGCCAGGTCATTACGATCTGTCGGAACTTGATCTTCCAAACGCCGTGCCGCTTTTCCATTCGATCGAGATAACGGCCGATGTAGGTCATCTCGGTATCGTCTGGCCTGCGATGATGTGCCGTCAAGTAAGACTCAACAGTAGCGATGCCACCCTCAATCCTGATCAGCGTGTTTGATATCTGATGTTGGGTATTGACGAACTTACGCAGCGCATCGGGCAACGCATCGCAAAATGCATGAGCAGGGCCTTTGTAACCGCCATAGTCCAACTCAGCGTCGTCCCAACAAGCCGACTTCAATATTTCAGCGTCAGCGCGATCAACACCGCGCGCATAGGTGTGCATGATTTCAATAATCGCTAAACGATCTGCCATTTCTTCCAGATTCGGAACCTGTCCAACTTCTGCCATTGTTACACTCCTGTCCGGTCTGCTTCCTGCACAGTAATTGAACCCATGTCGACGAAAGTACCGTTACGATCAGCAATGACCTCGCCTCCCCCATCTACGACAAATACAGACCCGTTTACAAAACCGGCTTCATCGGAAGCAAGAAACGTCACCGCATTGGCGATGTCTTCCACCCTGCCACCCCGACCCATAGGGTTGTTAACACCTATTACTTTTGTCGCTTCTTCGAGATTGTTATGGTCCCCGACCACCAGCCGCGCGGTTAAACCAGTTACCGTACCGCCAGGACAGATGACATTACAACGGATACCTTTGGGCCCTAGCTCTGGCGCCACTGACTGACTAAGCCCGATGACCGCATGCTTAGCCGCAGTATAGACATGCGGTCCTAATCCGGCTCGAACTCCTGCTGTCGATGCGGTGTTGATAATCACACCGCTTCCTTGCCGAGACATCACTCGGGTGGCGTGCTTGATTCCAAAAAAGACACTCGACAAAAGGACGTCCATCGTCCGATGCCATCCCTCAGCGCTAATCTCGGCAATAGGGCCGACGCTGCCAAGGATACCCGCATTATTAAACATGACATCCAGCTGTCCGAATGTTTCCACCGCGAGATCAACGACCGCGGATACCTGGCCTTCAATCGCCACATCCGCACTTGTGGCAATACAGGCGTCACCGAGTTCCGCCGCAATCACCTGGGCTTGCTCCAGTTGCAGATCCGCAATGACGCATCTGGCACCCTCTGCAACAAACTTCCTGGCTGTTCCTTCGCCAATACCGCTGGCACCGCCCGTTATTACCGCTACTTTACCCTCCAGTCTTCCCATTACAGGTACTCCAATTAAAGATACTCAACACACCCCACCTCAATATTCTTACCGGCGCCCGACTCTGCCGTAATACTAATGTTCGGAGAACTCATTGGCAAACCACCCTAACGGAGACGCCGATATGACCAGACGAGTATGCGCACTAAGGTAGAAACCTGACATAACCCGGGAAGAGTTCCAGGAATACTGGCTGACCCGGCACGCACCCCTTGTCGCAAGTGTTGGCAAAGATCTGGATATCTATTGTTATGTCCAGACTCACACCCTGACTGATGCAGCCAATGAAGCTGCCCAAAAAGCGGCTGAGGAATCTTATTGAGATAAGCTGGCGGCGCCCTCTTCCAGCCAGGTCGCGCAATCTGGACTGAGTACTTTGTCCCGGGTTTCTTTGTATAAATCAAGGTCCTCATCGGTGAGGACATCCCGCCATCGACCATTTGTGCCTTTGTTGATAAACGTGGCTTGACCGCCCTTAAAGACTTCCGGCACTTTTGACGATAGGGCGCTTTCCGCGAGCGCCTGCTGCTTAACCCTGCCAAATGAAACAGCCTTCACTACGGCGCTGATTTCATCGCTGGTCATCGCAAGACCGATAAACTCAGCCAATCGTTTCACCGTCCCCGGGAGATCGGTCAACATGTCAGCGTAGTGAAGAAAAAGAAAATTTGGCAAGTGATTGTAATCCCAATAGGTCTGGGTGTGATGCATGTTTGACCAGAAGGGGGATCCTTCCTGTTCCCAATCAAACCATCCCCGGGTGATCCAGTGCTTCCAGAACGCCCTGATGTCACCATCAAAACGCGGCATGCCCTGCTCTCCCTCATGCTTTAACTGGTCGTAATAAAAATCCGTGTAGGCGCCATAATGATTCACAAGGGACATGAAAACATCACGCGGGTCACGCCCCACGATAATGTATTTTACTCCTTTGAAATAAGGTAACCCATCCAGCGGCAGATGGCTTTTCAAAAACCTCTGATGTGGCAGCGTTTTGATATGTCCACCGAGTTCCTCTTTGGACAAGGGGGAAGTCCGCGAGTCCAGCCAGGGACTGACTGGCTCAAGGTCTGGAAATGTTTCATCTCCTGCAGTATTCCGTACCAACATGTTGTACAGCATCTGTCGGGTGAATGTTGTTCCGCATTTGTAGGAAGTCGTCACCACAATGTCACCGGCCTGTGGTTCATAAACCTCCCACCTGGAAGAATCCAGATGATGGTTCAAGTAGGTATGGGTGACTTTCGGATAGTCCATCGCCTGGCCCTGACAATCAGGTTTATTCAATATCTGGCAGCGCCATACCCTGTTGGAGCTAGTTCAGTTTCTTGTCCCTGTAGTACTTGGTTCCCTGGAGTGTCACCTGGAGTGCCAGGCCATTTTTCGTTATCTGGTAGACACTGGTTCCCTGAGTCACCGTAGCAGCAAGTCCTACGGACTCACCCTTATCCCCGAGCTCAGCGGCCGCATCTCCCTGGCCAGAAAAGTCCCAGCCCGAGTCAAGGAAATTTTTGTATGACTCATCCGTGTGAAAAATAAAGATGACACGGAAATCTTTTACGCCCATCCCGAATCCACCACCGGCCGAAAACATGCGCATAAACGTTTCTTCACCGGTACTGGTTTCCCGGGCAATGCCACCACCACGAGCAGTGGACAGCAGCAAAAGATTAAAACCAAGAGAATCAAAGACAGCGACACCTATTGAGTTTTCAACCAAGCCCTTAGTTTCCGCGTTAAGTTCATACAATTCTTCCAGTATTTCATCGCGCATTTTTCGGGTCGCGTTTTGTGCCTCGGTGATCTTCTCAGCTTCTTTCGCTGGATCATCATCCTTACCAAAAAACGCAGCTGAACTAGAGCCCGAAAACAAAATTAATCCAATAAATATAGTCAAAGACTTCATTTCACAGAACCTATTAAGTAGCGGGTATCGACCCATACCATATCACCTTTTTAGCCTAGGGAGTCATTACAACCTTTAGTACATCTTCTTCATGGTTGTCGAAAACCTCATATCCTCTCGCACCCTCACTCAGCGGCATTCGATGGGTGATGATCTCCGTCGGGTCAATTCTTCCCTGCACGATCATCGGCAATAATTTGGGGATGTAGTACTGAGGATTAACAATACCCGAACGAAGCGTGATGTTTTTACCGGTCATTACGGGGAAAAAATCAATGCTGACTGGCTCTCCTGCAACCACGCCAATCACGGCCACCCGCCCCCCTGGCCTGACCACATCGAGCGCTAACTTCACCGTCGCGGGGTTGCCAACCGCCTCAATCGCACAGTCCGCACCCTTGCCACCAGAAAGCGATTTCGCGATTTCTGTAACGTCCTCCCTGGATGGGTTCAATGGCCTGCACCCCCTGGCCCTGGCTTTTTCCAGTCTGCCGTCATCAAGGTCAACCGCGATCACCGTCGCTGCACCCCGTATCAGCGCTGATAGTTGCGCAAAGACTCCAACTGGACCGCAACCGATAACCACTACCGTATCTCCTGGCCCAACTTCAGCAAGGTCAGCACCCATGTATCCCGTTGGCAGAATGTCAGTGAGAAACAAGACCTGCTCGTCGCTAAGCCCATCAGGAATCTTGAAAAGATTGGTATCAGCGAACGGCACTCGAACACCTTCCGCCTGCCCACCTGGGTTAAGAGGGGACCCGAAAATATTGGTCACCGGGCCCATCTGTGTCGTCTCCATACAGCCGCTGTAAAGGTTGTCATCACAAAGTGCACAACCGCCACACCCAATGGTGCACGAGACCAACACTCGATCCCTTTTCTTGAATCGACGTACGTCGCGACCGACATCATCAACGGTCCCAAGAAATTCGTGACCTAATGTGAACTCCCCCATCTCCAATCGGCCAGGGCCATGATAAATATGAAGATCAGAACCGCAGATGGCTGTTTTCTCTATTCGAACGATAGCATCTGTTGGCGCCTCAATTGACGGGTCCGGAACATCCAGATATGAAACAGTTTTGTGATCCTGGTAGACAAGCGCTTTCATTGATATAACTCCAGACGAATGGCAAAACACAATGGTATGCTCGCCCCTTATCGAAATCCAATCTGGAAGAGACATGGATCTGGGGCTTAAGGGAAAGAAAGCAATTATCACCGGCGGTAGTCGAGGAATCGGACTGCACACAGGGATGCTGCTGGCTCAGGAAGGCTGTTGCATTGCATTTTGTGCCAGGGGCCAGCCCGGTATAAATGCAGCAACAGACAAAATAGGCGGCCGGGGCAATGGCACCGCTGTCGGCTTTCAAGCTGATCTGGAAGACGGTGACGCTACCCGCACCTTTGTATCCAAGGCGATCGAAGCGCTCGGTGGCGTCGATATCCTTGTGCACAATGCCAGTGGTTTCGACATGTCTGGCGATGAGGCAGGATGGATGCGTAGCTTCCAGGTTGACATCATGGCAGGTGTGCGTGTGGTAGAAGAATCACTGGAGCACCTGAAACAAAGCGAATCGGCAAGCATCACCTTCGTAGGTTCGATGGCAAGTAAATTTCACTTCGGCCGACCACCCAGTTCATACGGGCCGGCAAAGGGCGCAATGAGAGTTTATGCGAATGAGTTGGCCCAGGCGCACGGCAAGCACGGTATTCGGGCGAATGTTATTTCACCTGGCGCGGTCTGGTTTGAAGGCGGCTCCTGGGACCAGCGTAAGATCGAAAACCCAAAATTCTATGCGTCAGTCGAGAAGGGTATCCCCCTGGGCCGCCTGGGCACAGCGGATGAGATCGCAAGAGCCATTGCCTTTGTCGCAAGCCCGGCTGGCATCTGGATAAACGCAGCCCACATAGCGGCAGACGGAGGGCAGGTCGCTTCAGTCGATTAGACCACCGAAATAGCGAGCTGCCAGCAGGGATTTTCATTTGACACAATCAAACCAGCGTCGAAACCATGGTTTGAACTTTCCCGTCATTAACGATTGCTCGATAAGTGAAAACACACGTATGATTATGCTCCTTAAGCCTATCGGATATTGAAGTTGAACAGGGTATTATCACCCGCCAAGTATTTGCTAATGATTGCAATCGTTGGGCTTATCTCAGCTTGCGGTGGTGGTGGTGGTGGCAGTTCATCTACTCCACCTCCCCAGGTCCCTGCGCCGGAACCGGAACCGGAGCCCGAACCGGAGCCTGAACCTGAACCTGAACCAGCGTCTGATTTCGACAATGGCGTTTTTTCGCCCTACCAGACCTTCGAGCAGATGTGTGCAACACCGCGAACGGGAACCGATAGAAACGGGAATAATTTCCGGGACACCCAGGGTGACACAGAAGATGAGAATAACTGGCTACGTTCTTCGAGCAATGAACTGTACCTCTGGTATAACGAAATAATTGATGTTGACCCGGGTAACTTCACGACACCCGAATACTTCGAGCAGATGCAAACCTTCGACATCACCCCATCCGGCGCACCAAAAGACAGGTTTCACTTCACGATTCCGACGGACGTTTGGCAGGATCTATCCCAGGGAGGCATATCCGGTGGATACGGAGCAACCTTTGTCATCCTTCAGGGCTCGCCACCCAGACAAATTGTTGTTGCCTACACTGAACCCGACACACCCGCGACCTCACCCGGCGTCGGTTTGTTACGTGGTACTGCGATCCTGAAGGTCGACGGCGAAGAAGTGGAAAACGGGGATGATGTCGATACCCTCAACAACGGACTGTTCCCGGGGGACAACGAAACCCATACATTTGTCGTCCAGGATGTCGGTGAAGACACGACCAGAACTATCAGCATGACCTCAGCGCAAATCGTCTCAACCCCAGTCCAAAATGTCTCAACCATAGAAACGAGCTCGGGTGTTGTTGGTTACATGACGTTCAATGACCATATCAGTACCGCCGAAACCCAGCTGATTGATGCAATGACACAACTGCAGGCATTGGCTGTCACCGACCTGGTCCTGGATATCCGGTATAACGGCGGCGGATTCCTCGACATCGCAAACGAACTTTCCTACATGATTGCCGGCGACCTCGCCGCCGGACAAATATTCGAAGAGTTGCAATTCAATGACCAGCACCCCAACTTTGACCCTATTACGGGCCGGGCGCTTACCCCAAGTCGGTTTCACACGACGACACAGGGGTTTTCCGAACCCAATGGCACACCATTACCGGGTCTTGGACTGGACAGAGTTTTCGTGTTAACAGGATCAGGCACGTGTTCCGCCAGCGAATCTGTTATTAACAGCCTCAGAGGAATTGATGTAGAAGTCATTCAGATGGGCGCAACTACCTGCGGAAAACCCTACGGCTTTTATCCACTCGACAACTGCGGCACAACTTACTTCTCCATTCAGTTTCGGGGCGTAAACCAGAAAGGCTTCGGCGATTACACCGATGGTTTTTCCCCATCGAATACTCCACAGGTGGAAGGGGTGCCCGTCCCCGGCTGCCTTGTCTCGGATGATTTCACCCGGCAATTAGGCGACCCACAGGAAGGCAGGCTAAGGGCCGCGCTACAGTATCGAGAAGACGGCACCTGCCCCACGATTGTCGGCAGCAGCCCCAATCAGGCTGTACGTACAGCACAGCCTCTCAATGCCGCAGACGGCGTTATCGAAAAGACAGCCTGGCTACAAAACCGCATCATCACCTTTTAAAAATCCCTCTTTTTTTGAAAGGGGACAGAGGGGATTAAATTGCCGTGATTTAATCCCCTCTGTCCCCTCTAAATAGGGGCATAAGATGTACCATGTCCAATTCGAGTATAGGCAGAAACATAATGGAGTATCCGCTAGCGGGGCTTAAGGTCCTGGATTTTTCGAGAGTACTCGCCGGCCCTTTCGCTGGAAGAATGCTTTCAGATCTCGGCGCTGACGTGGTGAAAGTAGAGCCTCCAGATGGTGACGTGACGCGATACTGGGGTCATGAGATCGCTAATATCACAGGCTATTTCCACCAACAGAATGCTGGCAAGAAAAATATCTGCATCAACCTCCGGGCGCCAGATGCAGCGGATCTGGTTAAACAACTTGTTGCCGAGGCGGATATCGTCATCGAGAACTACCGGCCTGATGTCATGGATCGCCTCGGCGTCGGGTATGCAGACCTTAATGCGGTGAACGAAAAAATTATCATGCTCTCAATTTCAGGATTCGGCAGAGATGGGCCCGAGGCAAGGCGAGCAGCCTATGCTCCAGTTATCCACGCTGAAGCGGGACTGATTGCTCGCTCAACAAGAAAAGACGGCGTCAAACTGCACGATCTGCCGTTATCAGTTGCGGATACAAACGCATCACTGCACGGTTTGGTGGGCGTATTATCAGCGCTGCACATGAGGCATCGTACAGGCAAGGGCCAACATATCGACATTGCGATGATTGATGCAACAGTGGCCACAGATGACCAGCTGCACTACGACCTCGAAGACGCAGTTGAAACGGGTCCAATGCCCAACGAAATATGGGAGTCTGGTATAGGTCCAGTACTGCTATCTACGGACTTTCGTATGTTTTTCCGATCGCTAACCACCCTCGGCATGGAGGATCCTTCCAATCCCGAGATGGAACTAGAAGAAAAAATCAACGCGCGACGCAAGGCTGTCGGAAACTTTCTCAACACACTCGACACAACAGAAAAGTTTTCCGCGGCCATGAAGTCAGTGAATGTCGCCTGGGGTCAGGTTCGTAGCCCAGAGAATCTGCGAGACCAATTAACCGTTAAGGCAAGGGGCTCGATCATCGATATCGACGACCGTAATGGTGGAACCCGACCTATTACACAATCACCCTATCGGTTTTCAGCCGCAAAAAGCGGCGTGCGGGGTCCTGTCGCGTACAGAGGTGAGCATTTTGACGAGGTGCTAAAAGGCTGGCTTTCGATGAGTGACCAGGACATCTCGCAACTTCGTGAAGATGATATCGTCATCTACGATCGGAAATGGCGGCACCACTAAATGAATAGCACCATAACGGTTACTCGCTTTTCCACCGCCTGGATTTTAGTTTCTACAATCATCCTCGTCTGGTCAGGCATAAACCCTATAGATGTGTTTAGCTGCTAATTCTCGTTCATTGTTTTATTCTTATGGTTGGTGGCGACGATACCTATACAGAGATCCCAGTCTTTAAAGACCTATTCGGGATGACCCGCAACAGCTACTACAAGCCGAGTCATCTCGCTCAGGGGTTCGTGCCAGCCAACATCGCGCTACTGACACTATCGCGACTTCATGATCGTCAGATTGAAAATCAATCATGAAGGGTCGATGATATCGATGGTTTACCAGTGAACAGACGGACCTTTTCTTGAAACCCACAACGCTCATAAAAATGCTGGCCATGGGGTTTATCGCCAGTGATGCCCGACGCCAGTTCGCTCGCATCAGGGGACGCCTCGCCAGAAGAGGACAGCCCACCATCCACTATTTTCACCAGGTGGATGATCCTCACAGCCATCTGGCGGTGCAGAAGATCGACGCACTTGCTAATCGTTACAAGGTCAGGTTCAAGTTTCATCTGGTCCAGAACCCGACAGACCACGAACAAGGTGATGCGTTACGGTTTCCTGTCTGGACGTTGCGAGATGCACGCGCCATCGCTTCCGACTATGGTACCGAACTGCCACAGAATGTTGACCGGATTGAAAATCATCAGGTCAAGCACGCAGAAAGTTACTTGTCTCGGTACCTGGCAGACTCTGACTTTGCTCGCGAGGCCGTTGCCATTGGGCATCGGCTTTGGTCTGGTGACCCCATAGAGGAACTACCCGCGAGCAACGCCGCTGCAGACGGCTCTGCACTTCGCTCGAAACTCGGTCACTGGCTCAGCGCCACTTTTTATTTTGAAGGAGAATGGTATTGGGGTGTCGACCGGCTGGTTCATCTGGAGAACCGCCTGCGTGATATGGGTCTCTCAAATGATCCTGGCGGGATATGCGTTCCCCGACCAACACCTGAACCGCTTGACGATAAAGATGCCAGCGCCGTTACATTAGAGTTCTTCCCTTCCCTTCGCAGCCCTTACACAGCCATCAGTTTTGACCGGGCAATCGCTTTGGCGCAGCGAACAGAGGTGAAACTTAAGCTACGCCCTGTGATGCCGATGATGATGCGCGGAGTGCCCGCACCACGAGTCAAGCAACTCTACATCATGAGCGACACAAAAAGAGAAGCAGACTACTATGGTCAAAAATTCGGTCCCGTGGTCGACCCTTTTGGTGAACCTGTTAAAAGGGCCTTCGCGTTACTGCCTTTCATGACTGAGCAAGGGTTAAGTATCGACTACTGTGCAAACTATCTTCGCGCAGCCTGGTGTGAGGGCGTTGATATCACCACAGAACGGGGTTTACAGCAGGTCGTCGAAGCAACCGGTGCTAATTGGCAAGAGGCTCAAAACCAGTTTGCCAACAACGTCTGGGAACCCTTGCTTGAAGACAATGTTTCCGACATGCTAGCCGCCGGACTTTGGGGAGTCCCGAGTTTCAGGGTAACAGGCGGGACAATCGAAGAACCGTTTTCCTGCTGGGGGCAGGACCGCCTCTGGCGGGTTGAATCCGAAATAAGCCGAAGATCGGTCTAAATACTCACATCACTCGAGCACCAATATGATCAAATTCCTAACTTACCTCATTCTTTCCGTAGTCGTACTGAGTGGCCTTCTTCGTTATTCACTCGAATTCGAGTTCGCCCAGGATATCGTCGTTGAACAAGTATCCAGGGCAGGAATATCGAACGCAGCAAACGGTTTACCAAACCCTGACAGCCTCCGAGTATTCGTTTGCGGGAGCGCTTCACCCCTGGGGAATACCAATCGAGCCCAGGCGTGTATCGCGGTTCTAACGCCTTCACATTTTTATGTATTTGATTCAGGCGCAGGCTCCACGGTCAATATTTCCGGCGCGCGGCTTCCTTACGCCAGACTACAGGGCGTGTTTCTTACTCATTTCCATTCCGATCATATTTCTGAGCTCTATGAGCTGAACCTGGCTTCCTGGGTAAGGGGCCGGCCAAAAGCGCTGCGCGTGTACGGCCCAAAAGGCGTGCAAAAAGTTGTCTCTGGCATTAACGATACCTACGAACTAGACGTCGAATACCGGGTTGAACACCATGGCAGCGACCTTCTGAACCCAAAACTCGCCAAACTAAAAGCTGAAACCATAAGAACGGGGGTGGTGCTGGAAGACGGTGACCTAACGGTGACAGCCTACACAGCCAGCCATGCACCGATTGAGCCTGCTGTCGGCTACCGTATTGATTATCGAGGCAGAAGCGTTGTGATCTCAGGTGACAGTCTCGTTACCGACGACACTCGGAGAATAGCCAGCAAGGTCGACTTGCTGCTGCACGATGCACTGTCCCTGCCCTTGACTGAAGCGACGACAAAAGCCGCCACTACAGGAGGCCTGACAAGACTGGCAAAGATCGTTTCCGACGTGACAGATTATCACGCCAGCACAGATTCACTGATTGATCTGGGCGCTGATATCGATGCAGGCATAGTCGCTTTTTATCATCTGGTGCCAGCACCGTCTAACCTGATCATGTCAAAGATATTCGAGCGAAACCTGCCGGAGAACTTTTTATTGGCAAATGACGGCGACTGGTTCGAACTGCCCAGCGACTCAGCTGCGATTATTCACACCAGTAACTAACCCATTCCCAGGTCCTGCCTACTCGCGATCAGTAGCTGTCCTTTAAGACCGGCGGCTCGGTGAATACCAAAACCCGCGACCTCCGGCGCGGTCGCTATCGCTACAAATCCCTCCCTGGAAGGATATTTTACGATGGCAACCATATCCCAGAACACATCAACTGAACCAATCATCAGGTGAGCACAGGAACCAAAGTACAGGAATTCTCCGCCTTTGGATTCCACAAAAACCCGCATCTGTTCCCCATAGAGTCTGTAGGCATCTACACCAGCCAGGTCAGTGGAACGGCCATCCTCGTATTCTGCCTGCGCTTTGAATTTGAGCAGGTTTACCATGTAAACCGGACCCGTAAATCACTTTCCAGCAACGCCGTGAACTGCTCCTGGGTTGGATATACCGCATTGGATACGATCATATTTCTTGACTCAATAATTTGTCTGGGATAAACGATATCTTATTACTTAGTCCTCATAAATAGGCCTCAGACTATTGGCTGATAACAGTAGATATCAACGGAGACCTCCTCTATTCCTATGTCATCACATGGCCCTATTCCAGGGCTGTTATAGTCAGCAAGCTTGATCGCGACCATCCCCTTTACATAACGACAATAGATATTAGATCGAGGAAAGGAATTTCATGAAACTTTACGATTATCCCGGCGCGCCCAATCCACGCAGAGTCAAAATTTTTCTGGATGAAAAAGGTCTTGCATACAATGCAGTGAACTGTGATATGGCGAAAGGAGAGCACAAGCTACCAGCATTTCTTGAGAAAAACCCCAGCGGGAAGATCCCTGTCCTGGAGCTTGATGATGGTCGGTGCCTTGCAGAGTCGGTTGCTATCTGCAGATACCTGGAAGCTATCCAGCCCGAACCAAACCTTTTCGGCCGGCACCCCTTTGAGCTGGGACACATCGAAATGCGTAACCGCCAGATTGAACTTGAGCTCTGGACCCAGGTAGGAGTCTCTTGGGTGAATGGGCCAATAGTCACTAAACTGTGGCAGGTCGAGCCAAACACGCGGGCCAAACAAGCCAGTGACGCGAATGTGAGGCATTATCATGAACGCCTGGATCGTGAGTTTGGCCAGTCCGATTATGTCGCGGGAGGCAGGTTTACTGTTGCCGATATATCCCTCATCAGCGCCATCGATTTCGGCGCAAAATTGGTAGACCTGCAACCTGACGAAGGCCTGGAGAACCTGTGGCAGTGGCATGCAAGGGTGTCAGCCAGAGATAGTGTGAAAAACAACTAGCGCGTCTGCCCGTTACCGTTACCCGAAGGCGACGAACACTGAGCTATCGTAAGACAATTTGACGGGCCTCCGAATCAGCCTTGCTCTGGAAAAACGATCGTTGCATTGCCTTCGAGTAACCTGACCCCTTCCCTTTCAAGCCAGATGTCACAGGTCACATTGCCCTCTGGGACTATCTCTGTAACAACACCTTTTGCCGTAACAGCGTCTTCACTTAACACGATCTTTGGAAAGGTCATAAAGATGCGCTTGACACAGGCTGGCCCTGCCCAGGCATGCAGCATGTTGATCATGTAGCTTAAACCCAGTGGTCCCTGGTTGATTGTTCGTTCCCCTACGCCGAGAGGCAATGTCGAGACCAACCTGGCGTCCCAGTGAACAGGATTCGGGTCTCGAAGTATCGCCGCCATCGTACGCATTCGGGATCGTTCAACACATGGCATTCCCCACGGCGGGATTTCATCTCCAACACTAACCTCGGTCATAACGCCCCCGATTGTAGTGCCATATGATGGTGGACCTTGCTATATCCTGCCTATCCTGCCTGATATCAAACTGGAACTTGATTCGATCAAAGAGGCCGTCCTCATTGTCTATTCTTTCAACCTCAAGGATGCTTCCAGAGATCTGGTAAAGCTCTTCTTCCATCAACGGCTTAAAAAACTCCCATTCATAGCTCTCTATTCCGATAGAAAACTCTGTCGACGCCTGGCCTAATTCAAACATCTCACCAATCGAAGTATTGGCGCCCAGAAATGGCACATGAAACAAAGCCACCGGATGCGCCATCCCATCAGGCAGCGCCTGCGCTCCCGTGCACTCTGTCAGGAGGAAGTTCTCCCAGTGCGCGATCAGGTACTCACCACCTGGGAACTCATGCCCTATAACTTTCTTAACCGATTCTTCACTTGGTATATCCATGGAAATCCAGTCTATATTGTTTTTATAAGAAGGTGAGTGTTAATCTCCTGCTCCCCACTCCTTAAGGTTAATACAATGCCTGAACTCGGCCAGCAAACCACGACAGATGAAGTACTTGAAGCCATCGACCTGACCGGTAAAGCCGCAATAGTGACGGGAGCCTCCGGTGGACTCGGTGCAGAAACCGCCCGGGCACTTGCCTCCAAAGGTGCTGCTGTCACCATAGCCGCGAGGGATCTTAACCGCGCCCAGGCAATGGCCGACCAGATCAAAGAAAGCACTGGCAATCCAAACGTCGATGTCGGAGAACTCGAACTTGATAAACCCTATAGTGTCAGGGCTTTCGCCAAAAACTATCTCGCGAATCACAACGAGTTGAACCACCTGATTAACAACGCTGGCGTCATGGCCTGCCCTTTGAGTAGAACCAAGCAGGGATGGGAAATGCAGTTCGCAACGAATCATCTAGGACATTTCCTGCTGACCTGTCTGCTAAGTCCAGCGCTGGTCAAAGGCTCACCTGCAAGAGTCGTGAACCTTAGCTCAGGCGGACACAATTTCGCCCCTGTTGATTTCGATGACATTCACTTTAATCATCGTGACTATGACAAATTCCAAAGCTATGGCCAGTCCAAGACCGCGAACATTTTGTTTTCGATCGAGCTCGACAACCGACTTAAAGATCGCGGTGTGAGAGTCAATGCAGTGCACCCGGGCGTGATCATGACCGATCTGGGCCGGCACATGTCAGAAGAAGACATCCAGGCAATCACGGGCAATAGACCCGAAGGATCCCCGGCAATGGTGTTTAAGGAAATACCCGCCGGAGCCGCGACTTCCGTCTGGATGGCAACGTCTCCGGACCTCGAAGGTGTCGGCGGCCAGTACGCGCAGGATTGCGGCCTGGTTGATCCAGACGCTGCCGATGCTGGAACCGGAGGATGGGCAAAATGGGCTCAGGGGACTGATGACGCACGACGCCTGTGGAGCATGTCAGAAGAAATGCTTGGTGAGACGTTTGATGTCTAGAGGCTGAGACGACGTTGTTTCAATGACCGAGCAGCTAACACGAATTGACCAGGTGAACTTAGAATTTTTGCTCAACCCGATGCGCGTGACCTGGGTGTCGGCAGAACGCACACCCAGGAAAATTTTCTAGCAGGTTTGGATATGGAGAAACTAACCGTCCGCACGCTACTCACCCAGAGTCGTGCAATCACAGTACTCGATGGGCAGGGTTTTAAGACAGCCTTCGCCTGCACTATTTTCTTCGATCCGCAATGACACGACCTGCTGCCTCCGCCTCTTCCTCATGAGCTTCTTCACGCCAGGACTCCTTAATCGCGGCAGCATCCCACATTTTCATTGCAGGCAACGAAAGTAGTTTTTGACAGTAGGCGAACGACTCAGGTGAGATTGCCAGCTGGTAGGACCGCACCCTGAATGCCACCGGGCAGTAAAAAGCATCAACTGCGGTAAATCTTTCCCCCGCTAGAAACCCGCCACCAAATCGCGCCAAGCCTTCCTGCCAGAGTTCGTCGATACGGAAAACATCACGCGCAAGATCAGCATTAAGGCTTGAAAGGGCGACAGTGATCGAGCAGTTCATGGGGCATAATTTGCGCAGGCTGGAAAAACTGCTATGCATTTCAGCGCTAGCGCATCTTGCAAAAGCTCTCGCACTTGCGTTATCGGGCCAGATTCCCGCTTCCTTCTCTGCCAGGTATTCCACAATGGCAAGTGAATCCCAGACCACCGCATCACCGTCCACCAGACAGGGCACCGTCCCCGAAGGAGAGAATTTCCTGAATTTTTCAAAGTTATCCTCTGTCTCAAAAGACTCGAAACACTCCTCAAATTCGATACCCAACTGACGCAATAGTACCCACGGACGCAACGACCAAGAGGAATAGTTCTTGTTGGCGATATATAACTGATACACAGGCATGATCCCAAAAAGTAATAGTTTAGATGAAAAGTCCAAAAAGGATCGAAGATAGCAGAAAGGTTCAAAGACCCTGTGTAACAACTACCAGCTAACCAGTGGGAACACTCGCGAACTCATCCGATCTGCCTTCACCCAGGATTCAGCAGATTTTTCGCTCAACCTGCAGAGAAGAAAGCATGAAAATTTACTACTGCTTAGAAGCCAAGTTTCGACAAATATTCTCCATTTAATTTTTACTCAGCAGCCAAAGTTCGTTACATTCTGCACATCACTAATGAGGTCCCCAAATGACAGACGCACCAGAAGGCTATACGGTCGATGCCGTCGAAGCATGGATAGCCAGTAATATCCCCAGTCTTTCTCCGCCATTTGAGTGGACAAGGTTGGAAGGCGGGCATTCCAATCTTACCTATAAGCTTGAAGATAGTAATGGCAAGGAAGCTGTCATCCGACGACCACCCCAGGGTCAGCTACTACCCAAAGCACATGATATGAGTCGCGAATGGTCACTCATCTCGGCGCTTGGGCCAACCGCCGTCCCGGTACCAGAAGCACTGGGGTTTTGCGAAAGCCCGGATGTTACTGGCGCCTGGTTCTACGTCATGGGTTGCATCAATGGCAGGCCGCTTTACAACAATCAAGAAACAGAGGAATGGGTACCCGAGGCAAAACGGCTCGCACTGGCGAACTCATTCGTTGATGTTCTTGCAGATCTTCATTCTCTTGACCCGGATGAGATTGGCCTGAGCGACCTGGGTAAAAGAGACAGCTACGTTGGACGCCAACTAAAGACCTGGTATCGATCGTGGACTTCATCAATTGAAGGCGCTGGTTTTGATGATGTACGCGCCCACAAGCTGCAGCAGTTTTTCCTCGAAAACCTGCCGGAACAAGAAAAGGCACGCGTGGTTCACGGCGACTATGGATTGCACAATTGTCTAACCGGACCAGACTCCACGGTGGCGGCAGTCGTAGACTGGGAAATTTCCACACTGGGGGATCCTCTTGCTGACCTCGCTTATGCGCTGAATTTCTTCCCGGACCCTTCGGATACAATCCCGATTTCCCCAGAGGCTGCTACAGCCGTTGCTGGCTTTCCAACTCGTACCGAGATGGCCACAAGATACGGGACCAGGACCGGGCGGGACCTTTCAAACCTGGACTACTACACCGGCTTCAATCGTTGGAAATCAGCGTGCATCGTACACGGCGTGTATGCGAGGTATATGGAAGGTAAGAAAAGCTCAGAAGGCGTAGACCTGGAACACATGCGAAGCCGGATTGAAGTCTCCCTGGAACTGTCAGAAGAAGCAGTCAACCGGCTCTAGGATAGCTTCTCAACAATGACGCCGGGAAAGCGCTCGTTAGCTAGCTAGCAACGTTCAAGCACGATAGGCAACTTGTCTTTTGGCTTTGAAATAGGCGATTGTTGTACGGGCATCACATAATCAGTGGGCACGCTGACGCGAAAGTTTCGAAGCAATTCAGCTATCACCAGCTTGATCTGCATATCAGCAAAGTGCAGGCCAATACACATATGCGCCCCGCCACTAAATGGTACCCAGCTGTAGTTGTGTCGTTTGTGCTCACTTCGCCCGGAACTAAACCGCTCCGGATCAAACATCGTCGGATTGTCCCAGTACTCCTCCATATAATGAGTATGGATAGGATAGGTGATCACCAATGTATCCGAAGGTATAAGATAACCATTGTGCTCAAACGATCGGTTGCTGAACTTGGGTAGGGTCGACAGCGGCGGATAGAGCCGTAAGGTTTCTTTGATGACCCAATCGGTTTGATTCATTTTTGCCAGACTTTCGTGAGTTAGGAGTTCGGTACCAAGCGAATGCACCTCAGCGCGTAATCTTTCTTGCCAATCGGGATGCTTGGCTAACAAGTACACCATGCTCGTCAGCGTACTGGTCGTTGTGTCATGAGCCGCCATCATCAGGAAAATCATGTGATCGACGATTTCCTGGTCCGTATACCTATTGCCGTCTTCATCCTCTGCACGACAGAGTAGCGCAAACATATCTTGATCTTTGCTGGCGCGCTTGTTGGCGACTTGATCCAAAAAATAACGACACATGAACTTGCGTGCCTGAATGCCCCGATACAATATTGTGCCGGGTATGGCGAGGGGAATTCGAGGCATAGAAGCGGCGACGGTTGCTTCGAACGCCTTATTGAGCTTATTCGCGCCGGGCCCCAGGTCCATACCTAAAAAAATCGTTGCGGCAAGATCCAGTGTCATCTGCTTGAAGGCGGGATAAGCCACTAATTCGTTTCTTTGCGAATCACACCATGTAGCCAGTGTTCGCTCAATTTGAGGGGTCATTTGTCTCAGATAACCCTGCATTGCCTTGCTTTTGAACCCCACCTGCATCAGTCGTCGATGGTAACGATGATCAACTCCGTCACGAAGCATCAAACCGTTAGGGAAAATACGACCAATGATCATGTCCCATGCCTTCTTATTTGAGAAAGTTTGGTCGGGGTTCATAAGACAGAGTTGCGCTGCATCCGCACCAAACAAATGCACGATGTTCACGCGTCCCGCGCGTTGCATAACGACATCGCCGAATCGCTCGCGAAGATGCTGGCTATGTTCAAGCGGGTAATTGTAGCTTTGCTTGATGAACTTGAGCGTTTCAAGAAAGCTGATATCAATGGGTTGAGGTGTGATGAGCGCTTCGGTCATTGCATATGACTAAGTATGAGAATAAGAACGGAGGATTTTGCCATAAGATGTGGAATATTGTCGGCGGTCAAGTTTCATACCCCGATCTCTGATCGGTCAACAACTCTCTGTTGCTGACTAGTGACATTGTTGTCACATGTATAAGGAGTAAATTCCCCTGTCTACTATCTTCAGATTAGGCAGTACACCTGCACTGCAGCCTCACAGACTGATTGATCCAAGAACTTCCCGGCCTCAACACTTTTGGTACCAGAAAAATTCTGTCCAGCAGGATTATTCACAAACTGGTGTCAGAGAGTAGCGCTCTGCATGATGTCCGCGAAGGAATAAGGGTCAAAAATGTCTTCATCTTCGACTGCGGTATAAAGCTCATCGAGCCAGCCCTCATGCGACCCGTGCTCGCCGGTAGCTCTCATCAACAAATCAACGGCCATCACCGCCTGCTCAGCCGCGACATAGTCCTGGAATTCTCCTGCACCACCAATCGCCACAACATCACCAAGCAGCGATTTGGATTCAGCAGCAATGTTGTCGACCTTGTTGACTGCCGCCTTCAGAGTTTCGAGGGTGGAATGTAATGCACGAACAGACTTTTTAACATCTCCTTTATCAACTACCGCAAGATGCAATTGTTTGATCTGTTCTTCCAGCGCAACGGCCTGGCTCGGCGCAACCAATCGGGCAATCGGGAACAGCATTGCAAAACTCGAATCGTTGATCCTCACAGAACCTGGAGGTAAACCGATCCGTCGCTGGCGCTGCCAGCGTAGGTCTGACATAGCATGATGGCATGCATGGCAATCAAATAAGCTGAGTTCCGGAAAGAGCTGACCGCCAGAGAGGTGGGATTCAATCAACCTTAGTGTCTGGTATCCTGCTTCAATCTGCCCGAGCGCCCACACGGTGACATGGTCTGCGGACCATTTTTTCGTTTGGTAGTCTTCATCCAATATGTAGTGAGCAGGCTGCAGAGCGCCGAATGTATCCAGCTCAAAGGACAACCTGGGATGGCCTGCTCCCATTATCTCGTGGCTAGCCATTTTTTGATCATCGCCAACGTGACAGGAAAGACATAACTTGGCTCGAGCCTCGATCCGATCGGTTGGATACATCCCATCATCAATATTATCCTGATGTGTCTGACCCGGGTCCGTATGATTCGATAAATACCGCTCCGCACCACCGTGACAAGCTTCACAGCCAATGCCATCGTTTATCTGGAATCGATCACCACGTTTTTCATGCGCTACATTGTCAGCATGGCAATCCAAACATACTTTAGCCTCATGGGCATTCTCCAAACCCATATTTTTAGCAATCCAGTAGGACTCTTCACTGAGCAGGATGTCGTATGCATTACGATGGCGGTCCAATCGACTCCATACAACATATTCGTTTTGCAAAACGGACGCAGATGATCGGGGGCGAACCGAACCATGGCACACGCTAGAAGCGCAAGTGGCGACACCCAGGTGCGCATCCTCTGCGTGCTGCGGCAACATTTCAGCCTGCACTGCCGAGGCAAGCAACAGGCTTGTAGCTAGCAACATGTATACAACTAAGCTAGGTTTATTCATTCTGGTTTCCCTGACACGGCTTCGGGTGGCTTTACTTCAGGCGGAAGGTCATCTGACACAAACCACGGCTTGCCATCTTTGTCTAGATACATCTTATGCATATCCGATTCAGACAAAGGGCCCGACCCGACCCGACTGAATACGGCAACCTGCCCACCGCTTTCGTCAACAGCTCTATCGCGCTCAAGCCCACGAGATAAACCGATTGCCGGCTTCTTCATGGGATAGTGCGCGATAAGTTCAGGCATCGGGTCCGGGCTAAAACCATAATACCTTGGCTGTGATTCAGGTGACGTCAACTGAACAACCTTAAGGCCAGCGTTACCGTCCGCCACATAAGCAAACAAGCTGGCGTTAGTTGTCGCGACAACCACATCTCTTGCATCCTCAACACCATCGTTAAAGCGCTGATATTCCTTCAATTGAGTGGGGTCTGAAACGTCAACGATCACCAGCCCTTCACTACCAGCAGCAACGTACGCAAATGTCCGGGCTACAAATACTCGGTTAGCATTGGACAGCGAAATGGTATTGCCTTCTACCAACCGAGGATTTCTGACGTCAGTAATATCGATCGTCTTCAGACCATCATCATCGGTAACAAACAGGAATCGGAATTGCTGGAAAACATCGTGGCCATTATTAAGTGGCACCGTCGCCACCAGCGACGGTGCTAAGGGTGCCTCCATATCAATCACAACCAGCCCAGCATCGGCGACAATGTAAGCATAACGACCACCCACCTCAATATCCCTGGCACCGTCCAACACGCCATTTTCGTTCCACGTAAGCGCTCTTTTAAGAAAATTGTTCCTTGGTTCCCCATCAGAAAGGGTGCCAACATCACTGAGAATCAGGCCCTCAACAGAGTCAGTAATTGCCACATAGTTATAGATCGGATGTGTTGGCTTTTCCTTATTGACCTCACGCATTAGCTCGCCTTTATTGCGTACCGGAGCAATCGGTTGAGTCGTGATCATCGAAAGGCATGTTGCATTAGAGCTCTTTATCGTGGTGTTCTGGCCGAGTTTTGATGCGGGAGAACTGATAATCTTTTGACTGATACCTTTGTTGCCAATACTCGCAACATCGTAAACCACCATGCCTTTATTGCCAGCAGCTGCGTACAAGTACTCGCCCCTTAGTTGCAGGCAGTTAACTTCGCCGGAGCGATGACCGTGACCGGTTTTCAATTCAAGTCCCCGCTCGACGTGTTCTTCAAAAAAGTCCGGGTAGACGATTTTCTGCAGATAACTGCCAATTACGGCCTGGGGCTCTGACCATTCTGTCACCCGCACTGCCTCTACTGAACCTTCAGTACCAACCCAAGTATGAAAACCGATGAAATCGATAAAGTCGGTTCCATACCCAAGCGTCTGCGCCATGATGGCATTATTATCACTTTTTCCCGCCAGGTGGCAGTCAGTACACACTCGAGTTTCGGTCTTTCGAACGGTATGAGAGAAATGTGGGTTAATAGCCTGGGAACTATGGCCACTTGCTGAAATCGGTGGCTGCTGTACATAGATACGTTCCCTGCTCGAATTAGTAGACGACAACACCAGCGCTGAACTGGATCGCAGGGGTGCAATTCTGCCACCGTTGATTTCTCCGCGACGTCCTAGCATAAAGATCTGGTCTCGTACGACCTGCGGATTGTAAGTCGCATAATTTCTGGTTGCTCCGCCTTCATAGTGTTTTCTATCGGTTTTCCAGTTTGCCTCAATCGGCAAATGACACCCTCCACAACTCGTCGTCCACGATTGATGGCAGCTGTAGCATTCCATGTTGTCGTTGCCATGGGCCAGCTCAGATTCAGGGGCTTCGGCGCCCCAGGATTGGTTCTTTGAATCTTTTGACATCAACTTCGCACGAGCCGCCTTCTTATTATATTGCGGATGATTCTTATTAACTGAATCTTTCACCAGGCTGAGCTGCCACTCACGATCAGGCCATAGAAGGCTCCGCTGAAAGAGCTTCCCTTCCCTCCAGCTAAACCTCGATTGCCCATTCGGGTTTCTTATCAGTAACAGATCTGTGCCACCTGGCGGCGCTGCTGGTCCTGAGGTCTTCAAGTTGGGATATTCGGTTGCTGTGCCGTGGCAATCGACGCAATCGATCTCGACGGCATTGGCTACCTCGCCATAGATATGACCATTCCCATGATTGTCCTGGGAAAAATGACAATCGACACAATGCATGCCGACATCCAGGTGAACACTGGACATATGCACTGCCTTATCGAACTTTTCAGGATCATCTGGCTCAACCACGCCTCCTTCGGCATCCAGTAGATTCCCTTTACGGTCTTTCTTGAAAACTGCTCGAAAGTTCCAACCATGACCGTGATAGTCAGCAAACTGGGTATTCTTCAGTGTGGGGTTCAGATCCGAGACGTTTTTTGAAAACTCAGGGTCAGACCAAAGACCAAGTGGTGCCGCACCTTCTGGATTACGGGCATTGGTCTTCCTGACTTCCTCATCAGTCGGATACTTCTGTTTCTTTGGGAACATGGCAGATGCATCAGATTCGTAGTCCCACATGGTGTAACCCAGATAAGAATTAACGAACATGTTGGGTTGATGCATATGACATGACATGCAACTAGCGGTGGGAATTGACCGTGTAAACGTATGCTTGAGCGGGTGACCCTCTTCTTGCCTTGATATGGTCGGGTCACTGGTCTGGGTTTTCCCGGTATGACCAAACTCTCCGTAAGGGCCAGAATGTCTTGGGTCGCGATCATTGGCATAGACGACATGACAGGCTCCGCAGCCCGAAGTTCGATAGTCACCAGGGTTGTCATTCGTACCCAAAAACCACATGAGCGGATCATTGAGTCGAGTCTTGTGCGCGTTAAGCACCGGTACCGATATCCGCCCGCCTGTCCCTGGACCCCGATTTGACTGCCTGAAGTCGGGACGACCTGGTTCTTCTATACGCTGTATTAAGCCCAACGCGTTGGGTAGTCCGGTTTCCGGAAACAGATTGCTGATATTTCTACCGCCACGCTCGAACACCCTGAAAATATCACCCGGCGGTGTGGTTTCCCAGTTTGGTAACGGATAAAGCATTGGCAGAATACCATGATTATCCCAATTGGCATCCGCATCCTTCAGTGGCGGGCCTTTAATCGCACTGGGTTCGCCGTCAGGTGTATAGGCTTCGCCTAAAATATATTTCTTAAATGGAAGTATATTGTTTGCATAAGTCGCTGCGCCGAACAACATAGCACCGGTAGCCATAATGCTGCGTTTTGCCGCCTGAACAGTCTCAAGGTGGCAGGCACCACAGGCTTCCTTCGCGACACGTAAATCTGATGGATTCACAAAGCGAACAAACTCTTTCGCTTCACGATTCAATAACGTATAGGTCGCTTTCGGATTCGCGCTGTGTGGGTAATGCCAATCATCAGGATAGCTGGGCAGGACATGAGCCTGCTCCATAAGGGATTTGTTTTTGATATCACCTTCAGAAGAAACGATACTCGAATTCCCGCCATGGCAATCGGTGCAACCAAGTATCACACCCGGGCTTTCATGCATGGTCATACTGTCGGTAGAGGTGTGGCAGGATTGGCACCCGGCACTTTTCTCCACTGCCGTCGCCATAGACTGCGCCCTGGGTGCTGGCGGAATTTCCTCGTAGTGCCTTTCTATGTGTGTACTGGATTCAGACGCAGTACCACTGTGTATGCAAAACAACAACGCCAGAGAGAGACAGGCGATTAAGGAATATTTCATCAGTAAGTCAACGTCACGTTAAAGAGAATTGAATAAGGTGTTCGCGCGTCGTCACCGAAAAGGTCTTCAAAGCCCTTCCCCGGAGTGAGCCCGGCCATGGAAAGCCTGACTACCGCATTCTGGGTCATGAATGGTCTCCATATCAGTGACACGGAGATATCTTCACCCAGAGCTTTATGGATTGGCGCCTGTTGACGCAGACGCTCAAGAACCTCTGTTGTATCAAACCTAAGATGATTTATGTTCAACGACAGCCTCAGCTGTGGCAGTAGATCAGCATCGGCACCTATCCCAATGAGCATGATCCCCGGATTGATAAAATTTGATTGACCTTGTTCTTTACTCGCCCGCAGTGACGGCAAAATGCCGTTTCTACCCGACAGCACAACACCGCCACCGCCAATTAACGGAACATTCTGGCGAATCCAGAAGCTCGTATCTGCCCCCGCGAATTGAGGGTTCTCAAATATCGCATCAAAGCCTTCTGCTCTCTGGTCAAACGGATCATCATCACCGGACGCATAAAGAAAAGAGAGTCTTGGCCTGAGCCAGTCTATATCCCATGACATCTCTGTCGCTGTAAACCAGGCTCGAACTTTCTCGTCTTCCGAGCGAAGCCGCGTACTTTCCTGCTCACCATAAGCGTAGTACCAGGAACTCGAAATGTTAAGTCTGTCAAAGTGACCATCAGCACTGTACCCAAAATAAGTGACGTCATAGTCCCGTGAGAAACGTTCTTCTAACAAGGACGAAGGCCGCTGGATGAACCCGTTCTTGTCGTATTCGACATCACCATGTTCTCGATTTCTGTTGTGTATGACGGTTGCCTGTGACGTCAACCCGAGCTTCAAAAAATCCTGCCAATAAATATTTGCCGCGAACACATCATCATCACGAATCGATTGCGTAACATCGTTCAATCCCGAGTTCGTGTCTTTCTCCAGACGCCGAAACCAGGCCAGGTTGTACTGGAATACATTGTTCGCCCTGGTGCCGAACAACCTGACGCCTAACTGCGAATCCTGAAACAGGAACCCTCTGAAATCAGACGAGAAAGGTTGAATGCCCACTCGAATACTATCGAAATCATATCTGTCAGACACATTCCGTAAATGTTTGTCTACGAACAGTGCCTGGACCCCCATAAACGTATCGGTCCTGCGTCTCGAAGATCGCCCACCCTTGTCAGGATCAACGTTCAGGATTCCTACCTCATCGGCGTGCACGCGATTGATGTTGAATACCGGTGTAAAGCGAAACTCCCAATCTGGAGGCCTAAACACGGTATCGCCTTTATAAAAAACGTTTTCGATGATGAGGTTCTGAGCCAGTATGGTCGTTTCGCCTGAACCGATCGTATCCAAACTATTTGCCCGGGCCGTAGTCGCACCACCCACAGGAATCGGGAAACGCCGCGGTTCAATAACCGTATCTGAGATCGCGATGATGCTGTAAAACCAGTCGTCTCCCCACACGGGTATATCACCCTTAAGCGAGTTCTGCCCGTTGTACGGGTCCCAGAGGTTAGACTTAACGCCCACCTGCTGCACAATTCTCCATCGATCAGGCACGGCGGGCCCAAGGCCGAATGGGTCCACCCAGGGTGCGATACCCACCTGGTTTGATTCGTCTTCGCAAGGCGGAAGTGCATATTCATCGACGGGCAGGCCCGGCCTGCGCCTGGCAGGTTGCCCACTTTGCTCCGCGCAAAGGTTCGAGATTATCGGCACTGTCGACACCCGCTCAGCTTGAGCGCCGTAACCGCTGAGACTCGATGCAGCCAGAGAGACCATTAACAGCCTGGAAGTCATTAATAACCTAGAGGTCACGACAAACCTCCGTTTCTTCGCTGCCAATAAAAGGCACCTGTGGACAATTCACATAACGCAATCTGGAAGATTGACCCGGTATCTCCAGCCGGTCTGCCCTGAGTTCCGGCAGCGCATTTCCAAGTGCAGGTATCCCCTCTTCTGAACCTAGCCGCACCCCGGCTCTATGTACGCCAAGAAACGAAATCATATCGTCCTGGTCGACGCCATCCCCCGAAACGCCAACCCCGCCAATCAATACGTCGCCCCTGAATATGGGCACACTGCCGGGAAAGATCTGGATGCCATTGGCGAGAATGCCTTTCGTGTTGACTGCGGTGAAGGCATTACTGGCAGCGAAACCCGTGTTACCAACACAGTTCTGCGGAACTTCGGGCGCTGCACCCAATACAAATGCAACGTGGTTGATGATCGCGTTGTAGGCCAAATCCAACTGCAGACCACTACTGAAAATACTCCACTCCCCTTCCGGTTTACTCAGAGGCCCTGGTGGCCCATTACCTGGACCATCAGGGTAGTTCGGGCGAGACAAATTGCCACCTGAACGATCTGAAAATGCAACAACAGAACCTGACGATTCAAGCGCTCCTGGTAGCCCAAGGAAAAGCTGTAAGGCCGTGACATACCCTGAGAAGCTCGGCGCCGGGTTAGCCAATGTCGTCAGCTGGCTAAGGTCAACTGGTTCAGCGAGCGGTGATAGGTATAAAGTTTCCGGCAGAGACCGCAGAAAATCCGCAGGGGCAACACTACCTTGGCGCCCTGTGCCAGAGAAAAATGTCGCTGTTCTCGCCTTCTGTAGTGAAACATCTGAGCCGAACACTGGGCCATCCCTTGTCCGTGCCATGCCCAGTATCGTGCCGCGGGTATCAACAACCGAGACCGTTACCCGGGCTTGCGAGCCGACCGGCGCCCTGATCTGCGCTCTGGACTGATTCGCAACACCAAGGGCTTCGTTAATAATCGTTTGAACATCAAGCTGAGTCAGCCGATTTTCAGCATCACCGCCCGGCGCATCACTGGCATCAGTTGCCGGGAACCGATTAGTGTCAGCCCCATCGACAAATACAAACGCGTCCAAAGATTCGCCGTTCGCATCCGCAAATAAATCAGGGTCTGCAGGTCTGATACCTGATGGGGAGGTTCCGAAAATCGTACCTGCGAGTGTGCTGCTACCGGCGTAATAGCCAGGAACCGCAACCAAGCTCCCGGCGCCGCTCGCCTCTAACGCCGTAAGGCTGTTGAAATCTGATGGCGTCGAGACAAGGTCTTCAACAAAAGAATCGCTGAAGCGTGCAGTTTTACCAACGATTGTAATCTGGTCTGCCCTTATATCTAAAGGGGCGGCATAACCAACGGTCGCGGCGGTTGCTATTATTTCGTCCAGGTCATGATCGAAATCACCAATGTTTTTATCCAACCCATAAACGCCATCGGCTATCACGCCGACACCACCAACTGCCACTCCGTCCAGATAAAGTGGCATACCACCCGGGTCTGCCGACAATCCTAACGGCGCTCGACGTGGACCAGGCCCCACGCCTGACGTGAACCTGGTTGAAAAATCGGAGCAGGGTAGCTGGCTGAACTGAACACCAAAAAGCGGCCCTGAAGGAACATCCTTTTCACCGGGGTTGAAGTTCTCTTGCACGATCTGGCTGGCCGTTCGCGTGGTAAATGCGTTGCCCGTTGTGGAGAGATAAGCCCCCGTCATTGCTTTGGAAACTGCCGCAAGCGTTGCCGGAATAAAATTGAGGCTCTCTAACCCGCCAATAACCGGACCACCGATTTCAGCCGTGGAGGTTATTGTAACAAAAGGCTCTGAACCACTCATCTGATAGACACCCAATACGTTACCGACCCGGTCCACTATCGCTATCGTCGCATCGACGTTTCTGGCGGCTGCTTCAGAGACAGCCTGCCCGATCACCTGCTCAACATCATTCTCTGAAAGGAAGCAGTCAGGACTGCAACTACTCAAACCATTACTGTTATCCGGTGTTGATACCGATTGCTGCTCACTATCTATCGCCGAACTGCCGCCACCACCACCGCAGGCGGTCAGGCTTAAGACAAACCAAATAACCAAACCTCGCGTCATCGTATACCTGCGGGCTCGCGAAGATTACCCATCTCGTCTATCAAATCGGCTTCTTCATCAATAAGGTTACCGCCTTCATCAATTATATTGCCCTGCTCATCGACGTAATTACCATCCGTATCGATCAGGTCGCCTTCTTCGTTAATCAGCAATAGCGCCCCCATGAGCCTCTGGTCATCTAAATGAAATTTGTGACAGCTAATACAAGTGCTTTGCAAACGTTCCTCTGCATGCTCACCGCCATGACAGGTCCGACAGCTTTCTATATCTGGCATCAGAACATCAGTCGCCTCGGACGAAGAGTCCGCTTCATGACACCCGACACAGCCCATATTTATGTGGCTGTCGTGAGAAAACTCAGCCATCGGGAACCAATCCTCGGTGAGTCTGATAGGAAGAATCTTCCACGGGACCTCACCCTCTTGAGGGCTTATTTCGTGACATATCGTACAAGTCTGTCGTTCAAACAAATTCGTCGCCGCTTCTTTGACGCTTTGTTCGATGAACGTTTTAGCTTTGAGCGCTAATGGTTCGCCAGGTGATTGGGCGGGCATCAGATCGGTAATCATTTGCCGATTCCCCCGCTTGCCCGGTCTGCGAGCCTCACGCTGCCCGCCCGGGAGTTCAACTTTCTGTGGTTGCGTTCGTTGTTGGGCGTTTGCCCCCAGGTTTTGTTGTTGAAGAAATTGATAAGCGTAATAACCTTCTAATTGCCGGATAAGTTCACGGGGCGCTCCGTGTGGCACAACCCTATCGGGCGTTTCGGGGTCAAAAGTCAATTGATGACAACTGGCACAGTGCTTCTCCATCGTCACCGGCCTAACCTGAAGACCACCTTTTTCGCTCACGTGACAGCTTGTGCACTCCAGCACGACGACACTGTCTACACCAGCAATGCCGTCTTCGCTCATGTGGACATCATGCGGGAACTTCAGATTGGAAACCTCGGCCAGATCATCATTCCAGACTTCCATGCGCTGTATTTGCCAGGTTTCATCCGGCTGCATTTCAAGAAAGGACACCATAAAAGACGGGTGGTCCTCCAAAAAGTCAGCCGTGTTTCGTAGCTTGCCGGTATCCAGGCCAACATCAGCAAGATTGGAATGGCAACCAGTGCACAACGCCTGGTCGGAGCGAACAATCGCTTGCGCTCCGTTGTGCTCCCGATGGCAACCCTGGCAATCACTGGCGATTTGATAATCTCGGTGAGCACCCAGTGATTTGGTATCATAATGGTGGCGCACGCTAAGATGACAGTTGAGGCATTCTTCGTCTCTGGCAGGCACAAAGGGAATCGCGTGGCAGGATTCACAGTTGTTAGACAGAAAAGCGTGGGAGCCATGGAGTTTTCCCGCAAGCCATTGACGGTCGTCAGGCACAGGAGCCGCTCGCATGAAATCCATACCCGCCAGAAATCCGAATGATGGTATCAATATGCTGACCGACACGATCAGCCAGAACATCACCCAGCTTAGTGACCTGACTGGAAAATTAAGTTGCGAAAGCCGGGTTTTGAACCTGTCACGCAATGGGTCAACGCCACTGATCTTTATTTCAACTTCGATCAGGTATTCAGAATCCCCTTCCGCAGGAAGAACCCTTAACTCATGACCGTGTATATCCACGACATCGCCGGGGTTCAGCTCAACGCCTCGACTAGCCTGGTTATTAATCGTAAAGCTTTGGCTATTTCCTGCTTTTAGCTCTAGCTTTTTACCCCGAACCAGAAGCCATGAGTGCGCCAGTGGAGTCCTGCGATCTGGAATCTGTATCGTCTGGTCGGTACCTCTTCCTATCGTTGCCCGATCGCCGTCGAACACGACTTCGCTTACCTCTCGGGTAGCACCTTTAGACTGGACATATCGAACCGTTAACTTCAAGTTAGTTAATCCTTAGGCCGCCGGCTAGCGATAGACGAAGACAGAAAAAATGTGAGCTATCAACGCCGCAATCAAGGCAAACGTGACTGGAATGTGAAACAACAACCAAACCTGGGCGGTGGATTGCATTCTAATATCTTCCCGGATGATATCGAGCAGACGCTTTCTAGTGTTGAATGCACGAACTATCTCGCCAACTGATTGATTCTCTTTACCCTCCGTCCGAGAGAGCTTTTCAACGAGAAATCCCAGCGCCTGTTGTTGCCCGTTGTTAGAAACAACATTGCCGCCCACAACCACAGAAGAATGGTCGCGGCCGAACAGCTGGTCACGATATCCCCCGCCAATGACCGTTCGTTCGATCGCACTACTAACCACCATTTTTGTGTCACTTGAAGAATCAGCGGTCAATCGGGCCAGTTCCGAATCAATCTCCTCAACTTTCAGGAAAATATCATCCAGCGTCTGACTTTTTTTCAGGTCATTCCTGGCAGAAGGATAGATACGATAGGCAAAAACTCCGAAGAAACCGCTAAAGATAACCAGACACATGAGCACAAAGGTAAAGGTGTGAACATTCCAGTCAAATTGAAACCCCGTATGCAGCGTTGCGACGACCAACAGCGACGAACCAAGATAGACATGCGCAGAGACCCAGCCTTTGACCGTTCCCCAGCCCTGGGCAAAGTTTCTTTTTCGTCTACCAAGGTATGCCAGCCAGACAATCAACAGTGCACCAATCGTACCTAACGCGTACCCCAGCCAGGTGCCGCCATTAGGCGCTTCTGTAGGATTATCCATCGCATAGATGACTATGCTGCCTACCATAAGCAGAACTGCCAGCCAAAAATATCGGCCCTTTGCGTGAGATAGAAACGACGTGTGCATCAGTGCTCCACGCTCACAAGGTCAACAAAATCTTCAGGGCTCATTCGGGCGGCGGCGCCTGTAGGACACGCCCTTACACAGGCAGGGCCACCTGATTGATCCATGCACATGTCGCACTTCACGGCCTTTTTAATCGCATTCTCACCCACCACCCCTACCGAAGAAGCTTTACCCGGTTTCTCGCCGAACCCGAACAACATCCATTTCCAGTAACTGCTCGGAGCCTCGGTTTTATAGGACATCTGGATCACATCATAAGGACAGTTTTGCTCACAGTTACCGCAACCGATGCAATTATCACCTATAAAGACTTCACCACCAGCGCCTCCTCGCTGAATCGCGTCAGGCGGACAGTCTTTCATGCAACTCGGATCTTCGCAGTGCCTGCACGAGGTGGGTACATGAATGTGCGCAAATGTTGGGCCAGCCTTTCTATTCAAACGAGAGGTGCCATCATGTGTTGCGGCACAAGCCTGCTCACAAAAATCACAGGCAACGCAAAGGCCTTCATCTATCAACAAAACATCTGTCGCCTCACCCAACCCCTGGCCCAACAGGAACGACAACAGGTTACCCCCTTCTTCCGCAGAGGACTGTGACTCTATGTTTTGGTGGATTCGGCTCTCAGCCATCTGCTGCATTCTTTCCTTAAAACCCGGTGCTCGAGTCAACAGCTCCTGGAACGATTCCACATCTAGCGAAAGTGTTTCGGTCTTCACTGTAGCCTTAACGGTTGCCGCACGCGTCGTGTTTCCGAGCAGCGCCATCTCGCCAACAGACTGATTGGCTGGTACGTAACTCATCACAACTTCCTTACCGTCGAGTTCGCTTGAGACGGTCACCGAACCATTACGTATGAAATGAAGGGAATCGCCCACGTCCCCTTGGGAGAAGATCACTTCTCCCGGAGCATATCGGTTGATTTGTGTTTTCTCAGCGATAGACATCAAATCTTCAATTGGCGTCTCTGGTGCAAATTTTTGCTGGATAGTTCTGACGATAAAAGTCTGGTCAAGAACCCGCTTCACCGCATCAACCGACGCGATCAGTTTATTCATGGTTCTTCGCGGCGTTTCAATGACGATACATTCGTCACCAGCGATCACAGTTGCAGATCTTCGGCGACCGGATATGAGGCTCATCTCGCCAAAAAAGTTGCCCATGCCCGAACGGATTCGAATATCTTCGCTGACTTCAATTTCAACATTGCCTTCGAATATCGTATAAAAACTATTGTCGTAGTCATGCTCCGAGAAGATCACCCGACCTTTTTTCAGCACATGTACCTCGCTGTCCAGCATCAGTTCACGAAACTGCAACGCGTTAACGTGTTCGAAGACGGGAATGCGCTGCTGCATCATCTCCAGTACTTCGTTCACCTCAAGGTCGAACGGCAGAGACGAGAATTTGGCAGCGATCAGATTGTGATCTGCCGGCTCAACTTTGTTACCCAGTACATATTCAACCACCTCATAGCCCTGATTCATGGCCTGCTTGATCAGGGGGTAACCTCCCAAGGCACCAATGACATACATGCCAGGCACATTGCTTTCGTACTGGCTACTCAAGGCCGGTATGGCATTAGGGTCGTCATTGGGAAACTCAATCCCAAACGACTCAACCAGCCCCCTCGGTGCAATCGCTCCGAGGCGCCCGATGATTCTGTGAACAGGAATGGTCGCTTCACCCGTCGATGTGTTCAGAACAAACACACCTTTATGTTGATCATCTGTCGGTGGGTCAATTCGCGCTGGCGTTGTGCCAAAAAAACATTCAATCTCGCCAGATTCGATCGCTGCCATGATCAGGTTCAGGTTGCCTTCCTTTGCCCTGGCAAACTCACCCTTCCGATTGACGATGTAAACCTTGTTATTCGGCGCCAGCGCGAGGGCATTTTCGATTGCCGCATCTCCGGCACCCACAACCACAATGGCCTCATCTTTGTATTCGCCAGGGTCATCCAACTGATATTGCACAAAACTGGCCTGATCTCCCGCAACGCCAAGTTGCCGGGGATTGCCCTGCATTCCAATACCCAGAATGAGGTGTTTTGCGGTCACAGACTCCCCACTGACCAGGTCTATAGTAAAGGCACCTTTCTCGCCACCAATCTTGCTTACCTCGGCCGAGTAACGCACGTTGACGTTGTGGTGAGCGATACCTTGCTCCCAGCCCTCAAGTATTGCTTCACGCTTACCGGCATCAAATTCAATAGGGCTGCGAAGAGGCAGAATGCCAGGCTCAGCCATGACATGTTTACCCTTTTGATACTTCTGGATTGTATTTGCGATCTTGGGAGAACTTTCGAGCAGGACGTGAGAAACACCAAGCTCTGCAGCGTGGGCCGCCGCACTGAGGCCACCTGGTCCAGCACCTATGACTGCAATGTCATAATGATTTTCGATCAAAAACCACCTTACTTTAAACTTGGCTTGTATAGCCTAACTTATGGCATATCTCGAGACATATCCCAAATCCTACCGCAGAAGAGTAAAGGTTGCGATTAAAATGACGAATCCTGAAACTTACCCTGGCAATTTGCTTTGCCTTTTCGCCTGAAGAACATTTGATGCATCCACGACCATTGATAACTTGAGAATCCCACCATCGAGCGGCTTGAAGAAGCTACAATGCAATCTATGTGTATGATTTCTCGCACTTCATTTTTTTTAGCCATCGTTGTTGCCTGTTGTTCTGCGCTTGCTGATGAAACGATATATACCCTGGAGAAGGAGGGCACACGTCTTCGTCTGTCCGGCGATTTTGCCTCAGCCAAGATCATCGAGAACAAGCTCGTTGATCGTTACGCCCAGCCCGCCGGGCACGTATTCGCACTAAACAGCATCATCTCCCAGCTGACCTGGGATGAAACCCAGACAAAGTACGACGAAGAAC
>Ga0206678_10000038_pt1 | contig 73718 bp, 69 predicted proteins | sample M180m12015metaG_FD_155453 | JGI IMG/M metagenome (GOLD analysis project Ga0206678, IMG submission 155453) | Ammonia-oxidizing marine archaeal communities from Monterey Bay, California, United States - M1 80m 12015 | ecosystem: Environmental > Aquatic > Marine > Intertidal zone | place: USA... | reverse complement strand
GATTTTAAATTTACCTCAATAACCTTATCAAAATCGTCTTCATTCATTCTCATTAAAAGATTGTCTTTAGTAATTCCTGCATTGTTGATCAAAACATCAAAAGACTCAAAATCATTTAAAATATTTTCAACTAAAGTTTTAGATTCTTCAAAATTAGCTGCATTACTTTGGTAGGACTTACATTTTACTCCCAAATTAGATATTTCTTTCAAAAGGTCATTAGCAGCTTCAATTGATTTACTATAGGTAAAAGCTATATTGGCACCATTTTTAGCTAAAGTTAAAGCAATTCCTTTACCAATTCCTCTACTGGCACCAGTAACAATTACTGTTTTCCCTTTTAATAGATTCATAATCTAAATAATTCTTTAGTAAAATTAATAATTATAGTAGAATATCCGCTACTTTCTTACCTATTTCTGCAGGAGAATCTACAACATGAATTCCACATTCTCTCATTACTTTCTTTTTAGCCTCTGCTGTATCATCTGCTCCACCAACTATTGCACCAGCATGGCCCATAGTTCTACCTTTTGGAGCAGTTTCTCCAGCTATAAAACCAACAATTGGTTTTTGATTATTGTATTTTGAAAACCATAAAGCAGCTTTAGTTTCAAGCTGACCACCTATTTCACCTATCATTACTATACAATCTGTATCTGGATCCTTATGAAATAATTCAATTGCATCTTTTATTGTGGTTCCAATAATTGGATCTCCTCCTATTCCAATGGCTGTAGAAATACCTAAACCTTGTTTAACTACCTGATCTGCAGCTTCATAAGTAAGTGTTCCTGATTTTGAAACCACACCAACATTGCCCTTTTTAAATACAAAACCTGGCATAATACCAACTTTTGCTTCATCTGGAGTGATTATACCTGGACAATTGGGACCTATAAGAACGCAGTCTTTTCCTTTTAAGTATTGGTTAACTTTAGTCATGTCTGATATAGGAATTCCTTCAGTAATAGCTACTATTGTTTTTATTCCAGAGTCTGCAGACTCCATTATAGCATCTGCCGCAAAACTAGCTGGAACAAAAATAATTGAAGTATTAGCATCTGCTTTTGAAACAGCTTCAGCTACTGTATTAAATACCGGTAGACCTAAATGTTTTTGACCACCTTTTCCAGGAGTTACACCCCCAACAACATTAGTTCCATAAGAGATCATTTGCTCAGCATGAAAAGTGCCTTCACTCCCAGTAAATCCTTGTACAACAATTTTTGAATCCTTGTTAACTAGTATGCTCATATTATAAATTTTTTACTCTTTCTAAATAAGAACCTTTCTCAGGATCTATTTTAATTAAATCTCCTTCATTTATAAATAAAGGAACATTAATAGATGCTCCAGTTACAAGTTTAGCAGGCTTAGTGGCATTAGTAGCTGTATTTCCTTTTAAGCCAGGTTCTGTAGTTTGAACTTCCAATGTAACACTTTGAGGCATTTCAACTGAAAGACTTGTTCCATCTTCAGTGTTTGTTAAAACGGTAACTATCTCGCCTTCCTTTAGGAACTGAGAGGAATCTAACAAACTACCATTAACAGTTATTTGATTATAATCATCAACATTCATAAAATGATATGTTGATCCATCTTTATATAAATATTGAAATTTTTTAGTTTCCACTCTAACTTCATCAATCTTGTGACCAGCTGAAAAGGTATTATCTACTACTTTTCCATTAGTAACACTTTTAAGCTTTGTTCTTACAAAAGCAGGTCCTTTTCCTGGTTTTACATGTAGAAATTCTACAATTTTATATATATCATTATTATAATGGATACAAAGTCCTTTTCTTATGTCTGAAGATGATGCCATAATTTAATTTTGAAAATACCCTTTCATTATTCCTCTTTGAGAATTTCGAATAAACTGTATTATCTCATCTCTTTCTTTAGTAGCTTCCATTTCTCCTTCAATAATTTTAACAGCTTGACTATTGTTGAATTTCTTTTGGTAAAGAATTCTATAAATGGACTGAATTTCCATAATTACTTTATTGTCAAAACCTCTTCTTCTTAATCCAACTGAGTTAATTCCAACATAAGATATAGGTTCTCTTGCAGCTTTTACAAAAGGCGGAATGTCTTTTCTAACAAGAGACCCACCAGCCACAAATGCGTGATTTCCAATAGCACAAAACTGATGAATAGCAACCATTCCTGCCAAAATCACATGATTTCCTACAGTGACATGACCTGCTAAAGTAGAATTGTTTGAAAAAATGCAATTGTTTCCTATAAAGCAATCATGAGCTATATGTGAATATGCCATTATCAAACAATCTTTTCCTATAATAGTTTTATTTCTATCATTTGTTCCTCTATTAATTGTCACACATTCTCTAATTGTAGTATTATCTCCAATAACAGCTGTTGTTTCTTCTCCATTAAACTTTAAATCTTGAGGGACTGCAGAAATAACTGATCCTGGAAAAATGGAACAGTATTTTCCAATTCTTGCTCCACTCATAATAGTTACATTTGAGCCAATCCAAGTACCTTGACCTATTATTACATTATTATCTATTGATGAAAAAGGTTCTACAACAACATTTTTTGCAATTTTTGCTCCTGGATGTATAAATGATAATGGTTGATACATATTACGCTTCTGTTTTTTTAATAATTTTTGCCATTAATTCAGCTTCACTTGCTATTTTACCATCAACAAAACATTTACCTTTCATATGTATAATACCTCTTCTTAATGGAGACAGGAGTTCTAGTTTAAAAACTAGAGTATCACCTGGAACCACAGGATACTTGAATTTTGCATTTTTAATCCTAGCAAAAAAAGTTAAATAATTTTCAGGATCAGGTACCGTGTTTAAAATTAATATACCACCTGTTTGAGCCATTGCTTCAATCTGAAGGACACCTGGCATAATAGGTTTACCAGGAAAATGTCCTTGAAAAAAACCTTCATTCATAGAAATATTCTTTAAACCTATTATATGATTATCTGACATCTCTAAAATCTTATCTACCAGAATAAATGGTGGCCTATGTGGTAATACCTTCATAATTTGATTAACATCCATTATAGGCGGCTTAGTTAAATCAATTACAGGAGCAAGATTTCTCTCTTCATTTTTTATAACAGATGCCAATTTTTTTGTAAACATTGTATTAACAAAATGTCCTGGTTTATTAGCAATTACTTTTCCTTTAATTCTAATTCCTAATAAGGCTAAATCACCAACAACATCAAGCAACTTATGTCTTGCTGCTTCATTTGGATAATGTAAAACTAGATTGTCTAGAATTCCATTGCTTTTAACAGAGATTTTATCTGTATTAAATGCTTTTTTAAGCTTAATCATTGTTTCTGTTGATAATTCTTTATCAACATAAACAATAGCATTATTTAAACCAGCCCCTTTTATTAAGCCATTATCTAAAAGCATTTCTATTTCATGAAGGAAACTAAATGTTCTTGCATTAGCAAACTCATCATTAAATTGAGATATTTTTTTCATTGTTGCATTTTGAATGCCTACAACTTTATCACCATAATCAACCATTACATTTAACTCATAATGATTTGAAGGAATTACTTTAATATCACTACCTGATTTCTGATCATGATATGAAATAACATCTTTGACCACATACTCATTTCTTTCTTTATTTTGCTGTTTTAAACCTGCTTTTTGTAAAGCTTTAACAAAAAACTTTGCTGAACCATCCATAATAGGTGGTTCTGCAGCATCAATCTCAATTAGCACATTATCAATTTCCATACCTACTAGAGCAGCTAAAACATGCTCAGAGGTTTTAATCTTAATTCCATTTTTATCAAGATTTGTTCCTCTTTCAGTATTAACAACATATTTAATATTAGCTTCAATAATTGGTTTTTCAGGTAAATCAGTTCTACAAAAGCAATATCCATAATTTTCTTTTGCAGGTTTAAAAGTTAAATTAACTTCATCTCCAGTATGTATGCCAACTCCTTTTAAAGAAACAGGTTTATTAATTGTTTGTTGTTTAGGCATCTTTGCTATTCTTAAAGAGTTTGTTTAATGATTTCATGATTGCTGGTAAATTCTTAAAATGCACATATGATTTATTATAATCTAAATATTTAATTGCAGGAATTCCCATTACAGATGTATCTGACTTTATATTTCTAAATACTCCAGCTTTAGCCTGGATCATTACTCTATCTCCAATCTTTAGGTGACCCGATATTCCAGCCTGCCCTCCTATCATACAATTTTTACCTATTATACTAGAACCAGCTATTCCAACACAAGCAGCAATTACAGTACTTTCTCCAATTTCTACATTATGAGCTACCATAACTAAATTATCCAATTTAACTCCTTTTCTCAATATTGTAGAGCCTAAGGTAGCCCTGTCTAATGTACAATTAGCTCCTATTTCTACATTATCTTCAAGAATAACATTGCCATTATGACTAACTTTTATTTGCTTCCCTTCTTTATCTAAATTAAAACCAAAACCATCAGATCCAATTATACATCCAGCATGTAATATACAGTTGTCTCCTATAACACTATCAGCATAAATTTTAACTCCTGGGTAAATAATTACACTATTTCCAATTGAAACATTTTCACCAATATATACCTGAGAATGAATTTTAACATTTTTACCTATTTCAGAATTCTTTTCACATATAGAAAAATCACCAAAATATAAATCGTCAGAAAACTTAACATTCTTAGAAATAATGGAATTTTTACTAATTCCTGATAAGTTTGTTTTCTTATCACTAAAATAATTTAACAATTGAGAAAATGATTCATTAGGATTTTCTACTCTAATTAGAGTTGATTTAACGGGTTTTTCTAATTTAAGATCATTATCAACAAGAATTATTGAAGCATTGGATGTATATAAGAAATTATTATATTTCGAATTACCTAAAAAAGATAAAGATTGTTCATCTCCATTTTCAATTTTGGAAAGCTTATTAATAGAGGTTTGATCATTTCCTTCAACTACTCCCCCCAACATCTCAGCAATCTTATAGGCTTTTAATTTCATCGTGGCAAAAGTATGAAAAATCAATTAATTTCATCTTATTTTTAAAAATGGGAAGGATTTACATATAACTAGTTAAATTTGATTAAGAATAAAATATAAAAATGATTAAAATTTTATGGATTGATGATGAAATTGAGCATTTTAAATCTCATATACTTTTTTTAAACAAAAAGGGCTATGATATTGACATTTGCAAAAGTGGTCCTGAAGCAATTATTCTTCTTCAAGAGAATACTTATGAAGGTATCTTAATTGATCAAAACATGCCAGGTCTTTCTGGAACTGATTCAATAAAGTTAATTAATGAAAACTATCCTCTTATTCCTATTATAATGATTTCCCAAAATTCCGATAATAAAACTATTGAAAATGCAATAGGTTTGAGAGTTAATGATTACTTGATTAAACCTTTAAACCCAAACCAAATTTTATTATCATTAACTAAAATTTTCAGAAATAAAGAACTAATTGCTAATACAGTCATTTCTAACTATCAAAATAATTATCAAGAAATAAATGATAAAATAAATTATTGCAATTCTTATGAAGATTGGATTGAACTTTATAAAATCCTGGTCTATTGGGAATTACAACTTGAATATATTCAAGAAAAAGAAGTTTCCGAAATATTATATTCTCAAAAAAAACAAGCAAATAAATTATTTGCTGACTTTATTGAAGCAAATTATCAAAAACTTATTGAGAAAAAAGATTTTTTATCATCAATTAATCTATTTAGAAACAAAATACTTCCGGAAATAAATTCAGCGACACCTACTCTAATGATTTTAATTGATAATCTTAGATATGATCAATGGAAATCAATAGAACCATATGTTATTGAAAATTGTACAATTACTACTGATATTTTATACTCTAGTATTTTACCAACTACAACACAATACGCAAGAAATTCTATTTTTTCTGGATTAAGTCCGTTAGAATTAAAAAACACACATTATAATTATTGGGTAAGTGAAATAGATGAAGGGGGAAAAAATAAATATGAAGATGAATTGTTAAGGAATCAATTATTAAGAATAGGAAAGAAAATTAAACACAAATACTTCAAAGTCTCCAATTCTAAAGAAGGAAATCTTTTTTATGACAGACTTAATAATGAAAAATTAAATGATTTAACAGTATTGGTATATAATTTTGTAGATATGATGTCTCATGCTAAAAAAGATGTAAAATTTATTAAAGAATTAACTCAGACAGATCAAGCTTATAGGGAATTAACCAAAAGTTGGTATAAAAATTCTAAGCTAAACGATATAATAAAAAAAGGAAAGGATTTAGGTTTTAAAATTATTATCACATCTGACCACGGCACTATTAACGTAGATAAACCAGCGTTGATTTCTGGAGATAAGGAAATTTCAAACAATTTAAGGTATAAAACAGCTAGACAGGTTCATTCTAAAAAGAAAGAAGTAATAAATTTAGATAATCCTTCAAATTTTTTATTACCATCTAATCATTTAAGCAGTTGTTATATTTTTGCAAAAGAAAACACTTATTTTGTTTACTCAAATAATTACAACAATTACGTTAATATGTTTAAAAATACATATCAGCATGGTGGTGTGTCTCTTGAAGAAATGATTGTACCATTTATAGTAATTAATCCTAAATAGAATGGATCTTATTTATTCTAAGCAAAATATAGTTGAAGCTAGTAAATTCGTAATTAAAAAAGCTAAAACAAACCATTACTTTTTTGAAGGAATAGTTGGTGCAGGAAAAACTACACTAATTAAACAAATTTGTTTTCAATTAGGGGTAAAAGAAACCGTCAGTAGCCCTACATTTAGTATAATAAATGAATATCTGGGGGAAAATCAAACTATATATCATATGGATCTATTTAGATTAGATGATAAAAAAGAGATATATAATTTGGGAATTTTAGAATATCTAGAAAATAGTAATTTAATAATTATTGAATGGCCAGAGATTTTATTAAGTAATTTTCAATACAACTACACCCTTGTTAAAATAAGTTATATTAATAATGAAAAAAGAAGAATAACCCTAAACAATATCATAAAATGAGTTTTTTTAAAAGGTTGCTATTTTATTTATTTGGCTTTATGATTGGTATGATATTCTTGTTTTATTTTATGGGTAAAAAAGAAGCTACTTTTAATTACTCTCCAAATAAAAGAGTGCTAGCAGACATTAAAAAAAAAGATTGGTTATTTGATTCTAATATTGATTCATTTGAAATAAGAAAAATAAACTTTACCAATAAATTCAAAGTTGATTTTTCTAAAAGCAATGTTGAGCTAGACTCTTGTAAAACATATGTTTTAATAAACAAAACAGAAAAAAAAGATTTTTTCTATAAAATTGAAAACTGTTCAAAAGTAGCAAAGTTTGAAAAGTTACTTTTTTAAATTTTTTCTAATTTCCTTCTCTTTCTTTCATTAAGAATAAGTTGCAACTCTCTTCCTGTTTGACCCTTAACTGAAGTATTCTCCTCTGCTCTTCTAATTAAATATGGGATCAAATTTCTTACAGGACCAAATGGAAGAATCTTAAAAACATTATAACCTTTTATACCTAAATTAAATGATATATTATCACTCATTCCATACAATTGTCCAAACCAAATTTTGTCATCATTTTTATTAATGTTTTTTTTAGTCATCATTTTCATTATTTTAAGTATAGAATCTTCATTATGAGAACCACAAACAAAACTTATTCTATCAAGATTATTAAATAATAGATCTATAGCGAGATTAAAATTCATGTCTGTTGACTCTTTATCTTTACATATAGGCGATTTAATCTTTAATCTATTTGCAATTTCTCTTTCTTTTTCCATATATGCTCCTCTTACTAATTTAAAACCAAAGATTATATCTGAATGATCACTTAAAATATTGTTCATGTAATCTAAGCGATCCCATCTATACATTTGAATTGTGTTGTAAACAATAGCTTTTTCTCTATTAAATTTAATCATCATTTTAAGAGTCAAATCATCAATTGCTTTTTGAACAGAAACTTCCTCAGCATCAATTAAGATTTTAACATTATTATCAAACGCTTTTTGACAAACTCCTTCAAATCTAAATTGTACCCTCCCCCATTCTTCCTCTTCCATTACGTTTAATTTCTTATCAGAACTGATTTTTTCAAACAAACCTATTCTTCCTAAACATGTTGGTTTAAAAACAGCAAAAGGAATTTCAACACGATTTTTAATAAAATCTAATACAGATAATTTCTTTTTATAACACTTATCGAATTCAGTTTCATTTTTAAATGCTTCAGTTGAAAAATCTAAAACTGAACAAACATTTTTATTATACATTTTGTTTATAACTGGATTGCAATCAGACTCTGATACTCCTCCACAAAAATGATTAAAAACTGTAACTTTAATTAGGGGGTTTATAGGGATATAAAATTTTAAAGAAAAATTTATTAAAAAGGCACCTATTTTAACTAAAAACCTATTTTCAATTATTTTAAACAAAAAATGGGCTCTTAAAAGTTCAAAGTCTGTTTTTATTGAAAAAGCATCTTTAGTATTACTAAATATAGTATTCAATTAGCTAATAAATTTATAATGCTAATTTACATCGTTTTTTAATAAAAAAAGATGTTATTTTGTAAAATATGCTTACTTATAATGAAAGAAATAAAAGCTAATAATTACTCTATTTTTTTTAAAGATAAAGGATATATTGAATTATATAATCATATCCAATCTGAAAATTATTCAACAATTTTTATTCATCTAGATAATAATACTAATATTCACTGTTTGAAAGTATTTTTAAAACAAATTCAAACTTTTGATTATCAAACTATAGTTTCAAAATCAGGAGAAGAAAATAAAAACATTAATTCATCTGTTATTATATGGGAAAAGTTATCAAATAACAATGGAGACAGAAAAAGTTTAATTATAAATTTGGGAGGTGGAGTTGTTGGAGATATAGGAGGATTTGTAGCTAGCACATTCAAAAGAGGAATAAACTATATTAATATCCCCACTACATTACTTTCAATGGTTGATGCTTCTATTGGAGGGAAAACTGGAATTGATTTAGGTTTTTTAAAAAATCAGGTTGGTACATTTTATGACCCTAAAATGGTATTAATTGATCCTTTATATTTAGATACTCTTAATGAATCAGAACTTATAAGTGGATATGCTGAAATTTTCAAACATTCACTAATTTGTGATCTAATTTTTTTTAACAAATTAATTTCTCAACAGAATTCAATTGATTTTAAAAATTTAAAAACAATTAAAAGCTCAATTGAAATCAAAAATAAAATAGTTCTTAAGGATAGAAAAGAGTTAAAAGAAAGAAAAGCACTTAATTTTGGTCATACTTTAGGACATGCAATTGAATCTCTTTTTCTAGAAAATAACAAAAGATTACTACATGGTGAAGCAATTGGTATTGGTATTGTCTTAGAAGCATTTATTTCTAACAAGATTTTTGATTTTCCAATCGATAAGTTGACAAAAATTAAAAATCATATTCTTAAAATTTTTAACAGAGTTGATTTTACTAAATCTGAGATAGATAATATTATTAAGCTTCTTATTCATGACAAAAAAAATACTCATGGAAAAGTAAATTTTATATTACTTAAAGATATAGGTCAACCGATTTATGATATTGAAGTTGAGAATAACTTGATTTTAGAATCTTTTAATTATTATTCTAATTAACTTAAGCAGAATTCCTACTAGCATTAATATTACCAAACAACGATCTGGTAACCATTTTTTCAAATGTTTTTAATTTATTTTTGTTAATTGTACCTCTTTCAATCTCTTTTATTTTTCTTAATGCGTACTGTTGAATAGTAATTAAAGGAAGTACTATTTTTTCTCTTGTTTGAATGGAAGCTTTGTTTGCTGGTTCATTCTCCATTAATTCTTTAAAACCAGAAAGTTTTAATATCATTGATTTGGACAATTTGTACTCGTTGTAAATTAATAACCAGAACTCTCCAAACTCTGGATCATCTTTCATATATGATGTTAATTTAAAGAAGGACTTTGTCAAGCTCATCATACTATTTGAAATAAGAGTTCTAAAAAAAGGTGATCTTTTGTAAAGTTTTTTTAATTCATTAAACTTTTTATTATCGTCATAATATTTTAAAGCAGAACCTAAACCATAAAAACCTGGTACATTTTGTTTTAATTGACTCCAACTGCCCACAAAAGGGATAGCTCTTAAAGATTTAAAATCAAATTTACTGTCATATTTACCTCTCTTTAATGGTCTACTACCAATATTTGTTTTTGAATAATATTTAATTGTACTCATGTGTTCTAAATATGGAACAAATTTTGGGTGATTCTTAAAATCAGAATAAGCCTTAAAGCTAATTTTAGCTAGATTATCAAGTATAATTCTATCTTTTTTATTGTTATGATTAACATCATAATTAAGTACCCTATTTTGAATACCTGCACTTAGTAGTTGTTCCAAATTGTATTTACAAGAATCAACTGTACCAAAATTAGAACTAATTGTTTGACCTTGAACTGTTAATTGTATCTGATCAGATTCCACAAATTCACCCATTGAAGCATAAAATTGATGTGTATTCCCTCCTCCCCTTGCTGGAGGGCCTCCTCTACCATCAAAAAACAACACTTTTATGCCATATTTTCTAGAAATCGTAGTTAGAGACTCTTTAGCTCTTAAAATACTCCAATTAGCCATTAAATAACCTCCATCTTTAGTTCCGTCAGAAAAACCAAGCATTATAGTTTGTTTATCCTCTCTATTTTTGAGGTGATTTCTATATGTTCTATTAAGGTATACAGATTCCATAACCTTAGCAGCTACTTTTAAATCTGAAATAGTTTCAAATAAAGGCACTATATCAACAGAAGGATTACTCCAATTGCTTAACCTAAACATTGTAAATAATTCAATAATGTTTAATGCAGATTGATTATTGCTAATAATATACCTATTTGAACCCTTTTCACCGTTTGATCTTTGAATTAATTTAATAGCTCTTATTGAGCTTAGTGTTGAGTTAACTAAATTATCTTTAAAAGAGTCTGGATTTAAATCACCTTTAATAGTAGACAGAAATTTAATTTTATCTTCCACTGTAAGTTTATCATAAGAAATAGGTTTATTAATAATTTTATTTTGTTGTGCAACTTCTAAAATTCTTTCAAATACTTTGCTGTGTATTCTAGAATCTTGTCTTATGTCTAATGTTGCAAAATGATATCCAAAAATATTTACTTTAATTATTACATCATCTAATTGATCAAGAAATAAAGACTTGTGTTCAGAAATTAAAATTTCTCTAACCCTATAAAGTTTTTTCTTTAATTCATTTAAAGTGATTTTGGGATCTTCATTATAATCTAAAATACTTTCATATAATCTAGTTTCAAGATCAATAATGATAGCTTCAATATTTTTAAAAGTTAGCCTTCTCCTAAGTTTTCTAATATCTCTATAATAATTTTTGATTATATCACTTCTCAGTTTTCTTGCAGTATTAATAGTAATTTCAGTCGTTACAAATGGATTACCATCTCTATCACCACCCGGCCAAAAACCTAAATTGATTATATCATTATCAAAAACTTCTCCATTAAAAACATTTGATTTAATATATTTATATATGTTAGTTATTGAACTGTAAAAAACATTCTCCAAATACCAAGTTAAGCTAACTGCCTCATCAAATGGTGATGGTTTTTTATTTTTAAAAAAAGGGGTTTTGCCTAACTGAGATAAAAGTGATTTAATTTCTGATAAATTATTTTCTTTTACTGCACTAGTTAAATCTGTAATAATTCCGAGAACAGATCCAGGGTAAAATTGAGTTGGATGGGCAGTTAAAACAGGTCTAATTTTAAATTTTGATAAATATTTTTTAAACTCTTTTATTTTATTTTTTGATTCAACCTCTTCTTTTAAAGCTCTTAAAGATCCTCTACCCTCCAAATTATTAATTTCTGTAAAAGCAGCATCTTCAATTGCATCAAACAATACGACCTGTCTCTCTATATATTGTATAAAATGAAATAGTAAATCAATTCTTTCTTTATCATTAGATTCATTTAAATAAGTTTTAAAAAAAACTTCAACTATCTCACTAGGATTTCTATTTTTTTTATAGCCTTCAATACATATCTTTTCAAACAATGGAAGCATAACGCCAGTATTTGTTATACTTTCATAAGGGAGTGTAGAAAAAATACTATTATAAACTTGATATCTAGAAAGAACCTTGTCTGCAAATCTTTCTCTTTTGGTAAGCTTTCTCACTAAAGGTTTAAAATTTTATAGTTCATTGAAAATTTTATGCATCAATCGCCTTTTATCATTGATGCTTTCTTCTAAAGAAATCATGGTTTCAGTACGTGAAACTCCTTCAATATCATCAATTGCAAAAATAATTTCTTTAGCATGATCTGTGTTTTTGGCTCTAACTTTACAAAAAATATTGAATTTTCCAGTAGTAATATGAGCAACTGTAACAAATGGAACCAATTCAAGTTTTTCTAGTACATATTTTGTTTGATGTGTTTTTTCTAAAAAAATACCTATATAAGCAATAAATGAATATCCTAATTTTTTGTAATCCAGAGTAAGTGAAGAACCTTTAATAATTCCAGCATCTTCCATCTTTTTTACTCTAACATGTACTGTTCCAGCTGAAATTAACAGTTTTTTAGCTATATCTGTAAAAGCAATTCTAGTATTACTAATTAACATATCTAAAATTTGTCGATCTATTTCATCAAGTTTAATCATTTTGCCCATATCTTTCTATATTTTTTTATATTTAATGACAGCAAATATATTGAATTATATTCAAATAAATCTAATAATCATTAAATTATTCGCAATCAATCAATATGTTTTAGTAAATTATTTAGAAGATTATCATCATTCTTAAACATTTTATCATTATTAGTAAAGTCTATTTCAAAATGACCAAACATATTTCTTAATAGACCTTTTTTATCTATAAAAGGTTCTAGTATGATCTTATTTGCACTTTTATCAAGAACCTCGTTATACATGATAGAGATATTTGTTCTGTATTCTTTAATACCGTTTTTAATTAGAACATTCCTTAGAAAAATATCTGACAAATACGTAGTGTTCTCAGGAATTTTATAATAATCAGAGTAATCTATTTTTTTATATTCATTAGTAGTTATTGAGGTTATTGCAGTAATTAAGGCAAAACACATATACTTTCTTGTATTTTCTCTATTATAATCATTGTCAAAGTGACCAGATTCAAATAACAACGTAGGAGTGTTTAAAGATTGAAAAGTGTCTCCAACACAGTTTGGATTATAATCGTCTTTGTATCGAGATATATGGCCCTTTATAAGACTATTTAACTCTTTATTGATAGATGAAATGACTTTCATGCTTGTAATTCTTGAATTTGTCTCAGATTTATTTGTATCAGCGGCAGGAGATAAAAAAGACAAAATAGAAGGTTTATTGGTGTCTGCAACAGAGTAAATACTTCTTTGATCATGAAGATTAAAACAATAATGAGGTTTAATTTTATCATATAAGTCTTTAAGAAAAATACTTTCATTCTGACTTAAAGAAGATGCATCTCTATTCAAGTCTATTTTATTAAAATTTTCTCTGGTATACAACAGGGCTCCATCAGGATTTAAAATCGGTATTATATGAAGGGTAAAATCAGATAGATGTTTCTTGTCAATATGCAAAAAATAAGAAAGAGCATCAAAAAGTGCCTTAGTAGAAGTAGATTCATTGCCATGCATTTGTGACCAAATCAATATTTTAATTGGACCAGATCCTAATTTAAGGTAATATATGGGTAAATTGTTACTGCTTTTACCTATTTCAGAATAGGAAAATATCTCTGTTAATTGTAAAATTGAATCATTAGTAATATACCTTCCAAACAAAGACTTAATTCTAAATTCATTGTACTTATCAAATTTTAATTCCATTTATAATAAAAATTACACAAATTTAACAATACAATTAATTACAATTGTAAACATTTTATAATTATAAAATGATACAAATTTTATAATAAAATTTACATTTATAAACATCTTTGTTATTATTCTAGATAAAATACTGTTATTAAACATTTTAAAAACTTATTATAAAGTAAAGCTTTAATTAAAATTGTCAATATTTAATTTGATTTAACAATAATAATTTATTATTTTTACAATTGTATACATGGAAGAATTCACAAATAGACTCTTAAAAATATTAGAAAGCAAGAACTTGTCGGCATCACAATTTGCTGAAAAAATTGGCGTACAAAGATCTAGTGTTTCACACGTGTTAAGCAAAAGGAATAAACCAAGTCTTGATTTCATTATTAAAATTTCAAAAACTTTTGAAGATATTTCATTAGACTGGCTTATAAATGGACATGACAATCATAATTCTACTGAAACAAGAAAAGAAATAAGCTCCTCTACCCCTATTTCTAAAGAAATTAAAAAGGTTGACTTGACGGAGAAGGAATTAGAAAAAATTGTATTCTTTTATACTGATAAAACTTACAAAATTTTTAAAAATTAAATTATCTTTACATATGAAGCTACAGTATGTAATTGTAGTTCTTGTCTTTTTTTCTTGCTACAATCAAGAAAGAAACTGCAAGAACTTTCAATCAGGAACCTTTGAATTTGAATCTATTTCCTCTAAAGGAGATACCCTAAAAACAACCTTTATAAGATCTCATAATCTTGAAATCGATTACTTTAACAAGAAAGTTGACTCTTCCTATGTTAATTGGGTTTCTGAATGTGAATGTATTTTAAAAAAAGTTAATCCTAAAAATTTATCTGAGAGAAAGTCTATACAAATGAAAATTCTCAGCACTTCTAATAATGAATATGTTTTTGAATATTCATATGTAGGGGATGTAAAAAATAAGAATAGAGGAAAAGCTCGAAAAATTTCTGATTAAATGCTAAAAAATCAATATATTTTTACATCTGATAGACTTGGTTTTAGAAATTGGCTAAAAAAAGACATTAAACAATTTGCTAAAATTCTAATTCTGTTTGCCCCTCTTTATTGTTTATTGGATTCTCTTCATTTAATACAGTTTCATTCTGAACATCAACCTCATCATTAACTTCAAGTTCCATCACTGGTGTTTTCTCTGGTGGAGTATAAGGAATAGGATCTAATAAATTAATATTTTTGATCTTATTAGAAGAAAGTTGATTTCCTTGTGCTTTAATTCCTTTAATACTTATCAACTCCTCAATATTTTGAATCAAATTATCCTTTGTTCCTTTGGATGTTTTTGAAAAAATTGTTTCTATAACTGGCTTCCAGTCTGAAGAAACCATCTCAAGTTGAATTTTAGAACCTGTAGGAATAAATTGTTGTTCTACCTTTTGACTACCTGCTAAAAAACGTTTTACAAAATACCTGTCTTTATTTCCATCAAAATATATTGCTGATATTGGTTTTTCAGTAATCCATTTCTCAAAAATAATCATGTCTTCAGGGAAATGCATATTGAGATCAGGTTTAACAGTTTTTAATATACCTTTTTGCTGTACAATTAGTAAGTAGTCGTCACCTTTAAATTCTCCTAAAAGCTCACCCCTATTATCAACATTAAGTCTTTGGATAGTTTCATCAAACCAAATCTTCCGCGGTTTTAATGTAGACAAGCCCTTCTCTTTAAATTCTATTCTATTAACAGTGTATTTTGTTACTATATTTCCCTTTGAACCTCTCCCCTTGATTTCAAGGTCAGCAAAATCCAATTCCCATTTTAATTTTTTAATTGAACTAGATTGTCTAAGAATAACATTTACAATTTCAGCTTCTCCGTTCGGGTTTGCTGAAAAATAAAGAATTTTAGTTCCTTCCGTTCCTCTTGTTAGGTTATACATTTTATCTCTAGTAACACCAGTTACACTAAATCTTTTTATATAGGATGTTCCTTTTTTCCCATCCCTATATATCATGTTGTAAACTGTTCTCTTGTCTTTCTTTTTAAATACAGCTACATGCACTATGTTTTTTTTAATGAATTTTTTAGAATCAACTTTAGTGACCATCATTTCACCATTTTGTGTAAAAGCAATTATATCATCTATATCCGAACACTCCTCTACAAACTCATCTTTTCTAATAGATGTACCAATAAAACCTTCTTCCCTATTTACATAAAGCTTTGAATTTTTAACTACAACTTTCTTAGCATCAACATCAGCAAAAATTTTAATCTCCGTCTTTCTTTTTCTATCCTTTCCATAAACCGATTTTAAATTTTTAAAATAACTTATCGCAAAATCTGTCAGGTTATTTAAATTATAATTAATCTGTTCTAGTTCAGATTCTATAGATTGAATTCTCAATTTAGCTTTATCAATATCAAATTTGGAAATTCTTTTAATCTTAATTTCAGTTAACCTTATAACATCATCTTTAACAATCTCTCTTTTTAATTTATTTATAAATGGCTGCAAACCATCTGAAATTGCTTTAATTACCCCTTCCCAAGTATCAACATCCTCAATATCACGATAGATTCTATTTTCAATAAAAATTCTCTCTAAAGAAGCATAATGCCATTGATTTTCAAAATCTCCTCTTTTGTATTCTAACTCAAGTTTTAATAATTCTCTAGTATGTTCTGTTGATCTTCTTAAAATTTCAGAAACACCGACAAATAATGGTTTGTTGTTTTCTATAACACAACCTAAAGGTGAAATTGAAGTTTCACATGAAGTAAAGGCAAACAAACCGTCAATTGTTTTATCTGGAGAAACACCTGAAGGAAGATGAACCAATATCTCGACATTATTTGCTGTATTATCTTCAATTTTTTTTATTTTAATTTTTCCATTGTCGTTAGCCTTAACAATAGAGTCTATTAAAGACGATGTAGTAGTAGAAAAAGGAATTTGACTAATTACTAAAGTGTTTTTATTTAATTGATTTATTCTTGCTCTTACCTTAATCCTTCCTCCTCTAAGACCATCATTATAATTAGATACATCCATTATTCCTGAAGTAGGAAAATCTGGAAAAAGAGTAAATTTTTTACCTTTTAAACATTTTATAGAAGAATCAATTAGTTCTATAAAGTTATGAGGAAGAATCTTTGTAGATAAACCAACAGCTATACCCTCTCCACCTTGTGTCAATAATAAAGGAAACTTTACAGGCAAGTTAATTGGCTCTTTTCTTCTTCCATCATACGAAGACTGCCATTTTGTTATTTTAGGGCTAAAAACTACTTCTAAGGCAAATTTAGAGAGTCTTGCTTCAATATACCTAGAAGCAGCTGACCTATCGCCAGTTAATATATTTCCCCAATTACCTTGAGTTTCAATTAAAAGTTCTTTTTGACCAATCTGAACCATTGCGTCAGCTATACTTGCATCACCATGAGGGTGATATTGCATTGTATGACCAACTATGTTAGCAACTTTATTAAATCGTCCATCATCTAAATCCTTCATTGAATGGAGAATCCTTCTTTGAACAGGCTTAAAACCATCTTCAATTGAAGGTACTGCACGTTCCAAAATCACGTAGGATGCATAATCTAAAAACCAGTCCTTATACATTCCTGATACTCTGGTTAATGAATCTCCGAATTCTTCTCCATTTAAATTATCTGAATCTAAATATTCTTCCTTCATTTATGAATCTATTCTATCAAGTTCTACTTTAAGGTTTTCAATTATAAATTTCTGTCTATCGGGAGTGTTTTTTCCCATATAAAAAGACAATAAATCTTCTATACTAAAGTTTTCGTCAAGCATAACGGGATCTAATCTTATAGTATCCCCAATAAAATGCTTAAACTCATTTGGTGATATTTCCCCTAAACCTTTAAATCTGGTTATTTCTGGTTTATTCCCTAGTTTATTGATTGCTTTTACTCTTTCCTTTTCTGAATAACAATAAATAGTTTCTTTTTTATTTCTAACTCTAAATAAAGGTGTTTGAAGAATAAACAAATGTCCCTCTTTTATAAGTTCAGGAAAAAATTGTAAAAAGAAAGTAATTAACAATAATCTTATATGCATTCCATCTACGTCAGCATCTGTAGCAATTACAACATTATTATACCTCAAATATTCTATGCTTTCTTCAATATTTAATGCAGCTTGAAGCAAATTAAACTCTTCATTTTCATATACTATTTTTTTAGTCATAGAATAACAGTTAAGGGGTTTTCCTCTTAAACTAAAAACAGCTTGTGTATTTACATCTCTAGACTTTGTTATAGATCCACTTGCAGAGTCACCTTCTGTAATAAAAAGAGTCGAATCTAACCGATTTTCCTTATTCATATCATTTAGATGTACCCTACAATCCCTCAATTTCTTGTTATGAAGACTGGACTTTTTAGCACGTTCTCTTGCAAGTTTTCTAATACCCGAAAGTTCTTTTCTTTCTTTTTCAGCTTGAATAATTTTCTTTTGAATTCTTTCTGCAGTTTCAGGGTTTTTATGTAAGAAATTATCTAAATATTTACTGACAAAATCATTAATATAAGATCTTACTGTAGGAAGTTTTCCTCCCATTTCAGTTGATCCCAGTTTTGTTTTAGTTTGAGATTCAAAAATAGGTTCCATTACTTTAATACTAATTGCAGCAATTATAGATTTTCTTATATCTGTGGCATCATATGATTTTCCATAAAAATCTCTAATTGTTCTAACTAAAGATTCTCTAAATGCAGATTGATGCGTTCCTCCTTGAGTGGTATGTTGACCGTTTACAAAAGAATAGTATTCTTCACTATATTGAATTCTACTGTGTGTTAATGCTATTTCTATATCATCTCCTTTTAAATGAATTATAGGGTATAATAATTTTTCAATATCGTTATTGTCTTCTAATAAATCTTTAAGTCCGTTGTCAGAAAAATATTTATCTCCATTAAAAACAATGGTTAAGCCTGGGTTTAGATAGACATAATATTTGAGCATTTTTGAAACATATTCTGCTCTATACTTATAATGTTTAAAAATAGAATCATCTGGTTTAAAATAAACCTTTGTCCCCTTCCTTCTGGAAGTTTCTTCTAAAGGCCCATCTTCAAGCAAGTTTCCAGTTTCAAAAGTAACAGCTTTTAATTTTCCATCCCTGCACGATTCTACTTTAAAAATAGAAGAAAGTGCATTTACTGCCTTTGTACCAACTCCATTAAGACCAACTGCTTTTTTAAACGCTCTTGTATCATATTTTCCTCCAGTATTCATTTTTGATACAACATCTACAACTTTTCCAAGAGGAATCCCCCTTCCATAATCTCTTACAAAAACACCAGAATCTGATATAGAAATTTCAATAGTTTTTCCTGCACCCATCACAAACTCATCTATAGAATTATCTAAAATTTCTTTAAGTAATATATATATACCATCGTCAGGTGATGAACCATCACCCAATTTGCCAATATACATCCCTGGACGCATTCTAATATGCTCTTTCCAGTCAAGTGATCTTATATTATCTTCAGTATAATTTGATGAAACTGCCATTTAATATGCTAAGGGGCTAAGATAGTACTTCAATAAAAATAATAAAATGGTGTAGAAATAAATTAATTAACAATAAGAGATGTAGGGTTGTTGAAATCTTTTTTAAACATTAAACCTAAAATGCATTATATCTCCATCTATTAAAACATATTCCTTACCCTCAACATTTAACTTGCCTGCTTCTCTGGCTTTTGACTCACTTCCATAATAAATGTAATTATCATATGAAATAACTTCTGCTCTTATAAAACCTTTCTCAAAATCAGAGTGTATAACACCAGCAGCTTTTGGAGCAGTCATTCCTTTTTTAATTGTCCAGGCTCTAACTTCTTTAATTCCAGCCGTAAAGTAAGTTTGAAGACTTAATAAGCTGTAGGCTTTTTTAATAAGTTTAGAGGATCCTGGTTCAGACAAGCCAATATCTAGTAAAAATGCTTTTCTATCTTCATAGCTATCCAGTTCATTAATATCTGCTTCTGTACCAATAGCTAGAATCATTAATTCAGCATTTTTATCATTTAATGAAAGTTTTAAATTTTCAACATATTTATTTCCATTTATAACAGATGATTCATCTACATTACACACGTACAGTATAGGTTTACTTGTAATTAACTGAATTGAATCAGCAAACTTTTTTTCATCATCTAAAAAATCTAAACTTCTAACGGAGTTAAATGAACGCAAATGATCAATTATTTTATTTAAAACAACAGACTCTTTAAGAGCTTCTTTATTCCCTGTTTTTACAAGTCTATTTAATTTCTCATGTTTTTTTTCAACTGTTTCTAAATCCTTTAATTGTAATTCAAGATCTATAATTTCTTTATCTCTTACAGGATCAACAGAACCTTCTACATGAACAATATTATCATCATCAAAACATCTTATAACATGAATGATTGCATCAGTTTCTCTTATATTGGCTAGAAATTGATTACCCAAACCTTCACCCTTGCTAGCACCTTTAACCAAACCTGCTATATCCACTATTTCAACAGTAGCTGGGACTAACTTTTCTGGATTAACAAGCTGTTCAAGTTTTTCAAGCCTTGAGTCTGGAACATTAATTATACCAATATTGGGCTCAATAGTACAAAAAGGGAAATTTGCACTTTGAGCTTTGGCATTAGACAAACAATTAAATAAAGTAGATTTTCCAACGTTAGGAAGTCCAACAATTCCAGCTTTCATATATTAGTTTTCAGGGTGCATAAATTTTTGTTTTCCTAGAAGAGTTTCTTCGCTTTCCTTGTTTTCTTCATCAGGAACACAACAATCTACAGGGCAAACCGCTGCACATTGAGGTTCTTCATGAAAACCAACACACTCTGTACACTTGTTTGATGCAATAAAATAATATTCATCTGAAACTGGTTCTTGTTCAAGATCTGCATTAGCAGAATTTCCATTAGTTAAAATAATATCACCAGATAAACTAGTTCCATCGGAATATTTCCATTCGTAGGAAGCTTCATATATAGCAGTATTAGGACATTCTGGTTCACAAGCACCACAATTTATACATTCATCTGTAATCTTTATAGCCATGGTTATTAAAAGATCTTTATATAGATTTGCATGCAAAAATAATTGAATAAATATTCTTAACAAATTTAATGATAACAATAAGTCAAAGAATAGATACTTTTACTAAACTAGGAAAACTTTTTAGCGATATTTCCCGTCAAAACAAAGACTCTGTGTATAAAAAATGGGTTACTATTTTTGACAAAAAAATTAAAGAGGCTTATCAATATAATAACTGGTTCACCAAAGAGAATTGCTTGCTATCATTTAAAAATTGGAGCAAAGAATTAACCACAATAAAGCTTTCCAAATGGACAGATAATTATAATCTAAAAGATTGTTCAAATAATACTATTGCTATTATTATGGCCGGAAATATTCCCTTAGTTGGTTTTCATGATTTTATATGCGCAAACATTTTAAACTATAAATGTTTAATAAAAATGTCCTCTGACGACAAGATATTATTGCCAATTGTAGTTGATTTTTTAGAATTTATTTCACCAGGCTTTAAAAACAATATAGAATTTATAAATAAGCCACTAAAAAACTTTGAAGGGGTTATTGCAACAGGAAGCAATTCTTCATTCAAACATTTTGAATATTATTTTAAAAGATACCCTAAGCTATTAAGGAAAAATCGTCATTCAATTGCTGTTTTAAATGGTAATGAAAGCAAAGAAAATTTAATTGATTTAGGTAATGACATCTTTAATTATTTTGGAATGGGATGTAGAAGTGTTTCAAAAATATTTGTTCCTAAAAATTATAGTTTTGATTTGCTATTTGAATCATTATTTGAGTTCAAAGACATAATAAAACACAATAGATATGCGAATAATTATGACTATAACAAAGCAATTTATTTAATGAGTGAGCAGAAATTTATTGAAAATGGTTTTCTTATTTTAAAGAAGGAAAACAAGCTTGGCTCACCAATTGCATGCTTGTTTTATGAGACATATAATTCAATCAAAGAAATTGAAAAATACATTAAGATAAATTCTGATTCATTACAGTGTATAGTTGCTAATTATACGCTGTATAATTCCATTCCATTTGGTTCAAGTCAAAACCCAAAAATTGATGATTATGCAGACAATATCGATACACTAAATTTTTTGTTAAAAATCTGATGATATATTATTTAAAATTTAACATTTTTTACAAATCATTTGATTAATTTGCAAGCCTTTTAAATATGAGTAAACATAATTTTAGTGCAGGCCCAAGTATACTTAGAAATGAAGTAATAAAAAGTGCTTCTGATGCTATCATAGAATTAAATAACTCAGGATTATCATTAATAGAAATTTCTCATAGAAGTAAAGATTTTGTTGAAATAATGAATAAAGCTCGATTATTAGCTTTAGAACTACTAAATTTGGAGAACAAAGGTTATAAAGCTTTATTTCTTCAAGGTGGAGCAAGCCTTCAATTCTTGATGACTGCATATAATCTACTTGATAAAAAAGCTGGTTATTTAAATACCGGTTCATGGTCTACAAAAGCAATTAAAGAAGCAAAATTATTTGGAAAGATTATTGAAGTAGCATCTTCAAAAGATAAAAATTTTAATTATGTCCCTAAGGATTATATTGTTGATCCTCAACTTGATTATTTACATATAACTACAAACAATACAATCTTTGGAACTCAAATTAAAAAACTTCCAGAAACAAATGTTCCATTAGTAGCTGATATGAGTTCTGATATTTTGTCAAGAAATATTGATTTCTCCAAATTTGATTTAATTTATGCTGGAGCACAAAAAAATATTGGTCCAGCAGGAACTACTCTTGTTGTAGTTAAAGAAGATATACTAGGAAAAGTTAATAGAAACATACCTTCTATGCTTGACTATAGAATTCATATTGAAAAAGATAGTATGTTTAATACCCCTCCTGTTTTTGCAATATACACTTCTATGCTAACTCTAGAATGGATTAAAAATAGTGGTGGAATCAATTCTATTGAAGCAAATAATTCTAAAAAAGCTGATATGATATATAATGAAATTGATTCAAACGAATTATTTGAAGGTTTTGCTGCAGTTGAAGATAGAAGTTCAATGAATGCTACATTTAACCTTAAAAATGCTAGTCATAAGGAGATTTTTGATAAAATGTGTAAGGATGCAGATATTAGTGGAGTTAACGGTCACAGATCTGTTGGCGGATATAGAGCATCTATATATAATGCATTAGATATATCATCTGTAAATATACTAATAGATATAATGAAGGAATTAAAAAATAAAGTTTAAAGGATTTAAAAATGGTAAATGTTTTAGCTAATGATGGTATCTCAAAAAGTGGAATAGATGCTTTAACAAATATGGGGTTTAATATTTCTACAACTACGGTTGCTCAAGAACAGCTTATAAACCATATTAATTCACAAAATATTGCAGTTCTATTAGTTAGAAGTGCAACAACAGTAAGAAAAGATTTAATTGATCAATGTCCTTCACTAAAAATTATAGGAAGAGGTGGTGTTGGAATGGACAATATTGATGTAGAATATGCAAGAAGTAGAGGACTAAATGTAATAAACACTCCTGCAGCTTCATCTTCTTCTGTTGCAGAACTTGTATTTGCTCATTTATATAGTGGAGTTAGATTTCTACATGAATCTAATAGAAATATGCCTCTTGAAGGCGATAGTAATTTTAAAGTATTAAAGAAAGCATATGCTAAAGGAGTTGAGCTTAGAGGGAAAACAATCGGAATAATTGGTTTTGGAAGAATAGGTAGAGAAACAGCTAAAATTGCTCTTGGGGTTGGTATGAATGTGTTAGCATGTGATAAGGCAATAAAAAAGACTGATATTAAACTAGATTTTGGAAATGGGAAAACTATTGATTTTAATATTAAAATTTCTTCTTTTTTGGATGTATTAAAAAAATCTGATTTTATAAGCCTTCATGTCCCTGCTCAAAAAGAATACATTATTAATAAAAAAGAATTTAATTTAATGAAAGATGGTGTCGGAATTATAAATGCAGCTAGAGGTGGTGTTATTAATGAATTAGAGCTCCTTGCAGCCCTTGATTCTGGTAAAATTTCTTTTGCTGGATTAGACACATTTGAAAATGAACCAAAACCTGATATTAAGCTACTAATGCATCCTAACATATCTTTAACTCCTCATATAGGAGCAGCAACAAATGAAGCTCAAGATAGAATTGGACTTGAACTTGCTGAACAAATTATTAATATTTTAAAATAAAATGTTTGAAAATTTAAAAAAAAAATGGGGAATTGAAACCTCTTTTCAATTAATTATAATTTTTATTGTTTTTGCCATAACTGGATCTGTTGCAGCAAAAATGTCTAATCCAATTACTGTATATTTTAATTTAGACACTTTACCTGGATTATTTTACTGGCCTATCAGAATATTAATAGTTTTTCCAGTATATCAAATTTTACTTGTTTGGTTTGGCTTTGTCTTTGGAGCTTTGGTAAGCATAATCACTTTTCAAAAAGACAAATTTATTTTTAATTTTTTTTTAAAAATGTCAATTATGTTTTCTAAAAAATTGATCAAACTTCTATCGTTTGGGCTATTTTTTAAAAATTAGTTTATTTAAGTAAGGAACTTTTACTATCCATTAATTTTTTGACCTTTGGAACAATTACTACAGAGCAATAGGGTACATTTTTATTTAGACTATAATAATCATGATGATAATTTTCAGCAACATAAAAAGTACTCTTCTTTTCAATGGTAGTTACAATTCTATTTTCAAACTTATTAGACTTTTCTAAATCACTTATAAAATTTAAAATTATTTTAATTTCATTTTGGTCATTGTTAAATATTGATGATCTGTACTGCGTTCCAATATCATTTCCTTGTCTATTCAATGTGGTTGGATCATGAGTTGAAAAAAAAATCATCAAAATATTTTCCAAAGAAACTATTTTAGAGTCATAATCAATACTGATTGCTTCAGCATGTCCAGTAGCTCCTGTACAAATATCTTTATATGTTGGATTTGTAGTATGACCCCCAATATAACCAGGAACAACAGTTTTAACACTTTTAATTCTTCTAAAAATTGCCTCAGTACACCAAAAACAGCCTCCTGCTAATATTATGTTTTTAATCATGAATTCTATAAAATAAACTTTCAGTAATTATTGTTGTCTAAAATTAGTTAATTTCGCCATAACTATTTAAAAGTTGCTTGTTGATTAAATGAAATACTTTATTACTTTATTTTCATTATTGTTTTTTTCTATAAGCCTAGGTCAAGAGAGAAAAATTATTGAATTAAAAAGATTTAAATCCCCTCCAAAAATTGATGGAATTTTAGATGATGCTAATTGGAAAAAATTAGTACCTGCAACTAAGTTTGAAAGGTATATGCCAAATAATGGTTCTTCTGAAAAAGAAGGTTATGAAAATTTTGTATATATAGGTTATGATGACAATGCAATTTATATAGCTGGAAAATTTAATAATCCAAACCCTATTCCTGTTGAATTTAGTCAGAGAGACGATGTATGGGAGGTAAATGCAGAGAGCTTTTTTATATCTATTAATTCTTATGATGACAATATTAATGAGCAAAGTTTTATGGTAACTAGTGCAGGAACCTTAGGAGATTCATATACTTCAGGTGAAATGTCAGAAAATGATTTTGATTTTGATACTGTTTTTGAATCTAAGGTTTCTATTGATAATAAAGGATGGAGTATGGAAATGAAAATACCATATAGTGCACTACGTTTTTCGTCAAAAAAAATTCAAAAATGGGGACTCAACTTTGGAAGAAAAATCGCTGAAACTGGTGAAGTATACACCTGGAATTTTGTTGATCAAAAAAATGCAAATTATGGTGAATCTATGGGAATAACTTCTGAGATTAAAGACATATCCCCTCCCCTAAGATTGTTTTTTTATCCATATGCTCAGTATTCTATAGACTTTAAAAAAGGAAGTAGTCCTTTAAATGGATATTCTGCTGGAATGGATTTGAAATATGGAATTAATAATAGTTTTACATTAGATGCAACTCTTATTCCTGATTTTGGTCAAGTAACATTTGATGACAAAGAGCTAAATCTTAGTCCATTTGAACAACAGTTTGATGAAAATAGAGCTTTCTTTACTGAAGGTGCAACATTATTTAAAAAAGCTGATGGAATGAGCTTTAGAGGAGGTAATTTCTTTTACAGTAGGAGAATTGGTGAAGAAATTGATTTTAAAGAAAGTGATATTTTAAAAAACAATGAAGAAATAATCAATTATGATGTTAAACCCGACCTGTTAAATTCCATAAAAATTACTGGAACTACAAATTCGGGATTAAGTATTGGATTTATAAATTCTATTACAAACAATGCTTATGCTCGAATTATTAATAAATCTACAGGAGAATTAAGAAGTGAGAAGATTGCTCCTCTAACTAATTATAATGTCTTATCATTTAGTCAACAAGTTTTAAATGAATACTCTACTTTATCCTTTTTAAATACAAATGTAAATAGATCTGGAAATTTTAAGAATTCCAATAACAGTGCTTTTCTTTTTGATTTATTTGACAACAAAAGAAAATATAATGTAAGCGGAACTGTATATCAAAGCGATTCTCCAACTTTCTCTGAAACAAAAGGATTTAGGGGGACATTTAGGTTAAGTAATCTAACTGGTAATTTTAGATATGCTATAGGTTGGGCAGGCGTTGATGCAAATTACTATCAAAATGATCTTGGTTTTTACAGAACTAGAAATGACCAAAGATTTTATGCAATGGTTAGATTTATGACCTTCAAACCCTCAAAGATTTACGAAAAAATTCAAGGTTATCTTTATCTTGGGGAAACAAGCAGATTTTATCCTAAAATCTTTAAGTCTAGAGGAATAAGGTCAGGAGTTGATATTACAACACTAGAGTTGCATAAAATTGAGTTTGATGTTGATTATACCACAAAATATAATAATTATGACGAACCTAGAAAAAAAGACACTTTTATAATTGATCCTGCTGAATATGAGTTAGAATTGAAATTTAATTCAGATTCTAGAAAAAAAATTGAATATTCCTTTGATTTAGGACATACATTTGGTTTAAATGAAGATTTTAATGAGAACAAAAAAGATTATGATTTTGGTGTTGGAATTGGAATTAGAGCTAATAATAAATTGAATTTTGATTATAAAGTAAAAAAATCTTTAAACTATGATGATATTGGACATGTTTTTAAGGATAAAGAAGAAGTTTTTTTTGGAAATAGAGATGTAAAAGCTATTGAAAATAATTTCTCACTTAATTATAACTTCGACTCTTACAAATCTATTAATTTAAAATTACGTCAATTTTGGAGTACTGCTAAGTATCTTAACTCCTTTTATTTACTTAAATCAGATGGGACAAGAGAGCTTTCTAATAAAAATATAAGTGATTATGATCCAAACACTAATTTTAACTTATGGAATTTTGATTTAGGTTTTAATTGGGAATTTGCTCCTGGAAGCAAAGCAACATTATTATACAGGAACAACCTGTTTAATGAAGATAATATGTCCGGAGTTTCTTACTATACAAGTACTAAAGATTTATTTGATAAGCCTATTAACCATCAAGTTTCATTGAGAATAAATTATTTCATAGATTTCAATTTAATTAAAAAGAAAAAAAGCTAAACTCTTTAAAAATATGATTTCAGCAGTAAATATTACTAAAACATTTGATAACAAAAAAGTGTTAGATAATGTAAGTCTTGATGTTAAGAAGGGAGAAATAGTTTCAATTGTAGGACCATCAGGAGCTGGAAAGACTACTTTGCTTCATATTTTGAGTACTTTAGACAAGGCTGATGATGTAGACCAGTATAATTTGTCTTTAAATGAAATAGAAATAATTAATCTCAATGAAAATGATATTTCTAAATTTAGAAACACACAAATAGGTTTCGTATTTCAATTTCATGAACTATTACCTGAATTTACTGCAATAGAAAATGTTTGTATTCCTGGCATGATAAAAGGAGACAAAACAGATATAATTAATAAGAAAGCAAAAAAATTATTTAAATCACTTGATATTCTTCATATTAAAAATCAAAAACCATCTGAACTTTCTGGTGGTGAACAACAAAGGGTGGCAGTAGCTAGAGCGTTGATAAATGAACCTTCCATTTTATTTGCCGATGAACCTAGTGGAAATCTAGATTCTAAATCTGCTAATAAATTACATGAACTCTTTTTTGAACTTAGAGATAGATTAAACTTGACAATTGTAATTGTAACTCACAATAAAAAATTAGCTGACATGGCTGATCGAAAACTTAATCTTGTAGATGGTAAATGGGTTAACTAATTCTGAATTAAAAGATTTTTTAGATGAAAAATCGTTTCAATACAATCAAAAAAGTTTTATAGATTCTGACCCTATTCAAGTTCCACATCAATTCAAAAAAAAACAAGATATTGAAATTTCTTCATTTTTAACATCAATAATTGCGTGGGGACAAAGAAAAACAATCATCAAAAACGCATTTAAAATGATTGAAATGTTAGATAATTCGCCACATGATTTTATTTTAAATGCTACAGAAAAAGAAATTGAAAAAATTAATATAATTCATAGAACATTTAATCCAATTGATTTTAGATACTTTATAAAAACATTAAAAAGAATTTATAAAAAATATTATGATTTAGAATCCGTTTTTTATCCTATAAAAAATGAATCAAACATGCATTCTAGTATTCATAATTTTAAAAAATTATTTTTTCAAAATGATTTTCCTAAAAGAACAACAAAACATATTAGTGACCCATACAAAGGTTCAGCTTGCAAAAGATTAAATATGTTTCTAAGATGGATGGTTAGAAAAGATAACAATGGTGTTGATTTTGGAATTTGGAAAAAAATATCTCCTTCTATTCTTTCCTGTCCATTAGATATTCATAGTGGAAATGTTGCTAGAAAATTAGGTCTTCTTTCAAGAAAACAAAATGATCACAAAGCAGTTTTGGAATTAGATAATAAGTTAAGAGAATTAGATGTTAAAGATCCAGTAAAATATGATTTTGCTTTATTTGGACTAGGTGTTTTTGAAGGTTTTTAATTTTTTTTTTAATCAAATTCCAAAATCAATGCTTATATTTGTCCAGCATTATTTTGTAATGTTCTTACAGATAACTTGATTGCATGTCTATTATTCTTAAATCTGCAAAAGTTATAAATGCCGAGAGTAAATACCACGGTACAAAGCAAGATATTTTAATTTCCAAAGGAAAAATTTCTAAAATCAGTAAGTCTATTCCTTCAAAAAGATATAAAGAAATTATTATTGAAGGTTTACATGTCTCTAATGGATGGTTTGATAGTAGTGTATCTTTTGGTGAACCAGGTTATGAAGAAAGAGAAACAATTGATAACGGTGGAATTATTGCTGGAAAAAGTGGATTTACTGACATTCTTCTAAATCCCAATACTAAACCCGTTATAGACACCCAGGCTGATATATCTTTTGTAAAATCAAAATCAAATCAACTTATTACAAATATCCATCCAATTGGAGCCTTTACTTTGTCAAGTAAATCTCAAGAATTGGCTGAATTAAAAGACATGCAAGAAAGTGGAGCAGTCGGTTTTTATGACTATAAAAAACCTATTATAAATCCAAATTTGTTAAAAACTGCACTTCTCTACTCCCAAACTTTTAATGGGTTATTAATGTCTTTTGCTCAAGATAAATCTATCTCAAAAGGTGGAGTAATTAATGAGGGGATAGTTAGTACTTCATATGGTATAAAAGGAATACCTTCATTATCTGAAGTAATTCAATTAAATCGTGATATAAAAATTTTAGAATATACTGGTGGAAAACTACATATTCCTACTATTTCTTGTAAAAGTTCGGTTGATCTTATTAGACAAGCTAAAAACAAAGGATTGAATATTTCGTGTAGTGTAGCTATTCATAATTTAATATTTAATGAAGATAAATTACAAGATTTTGATACTCGTTACAAAGTATTACCTCCTTTAAGAACTGAATTAGACAGAAAAGCTCTTATTAAGGGTGTAGAAGATGGCACTATTGATATGGTAACAAGTGATCACTCGCCAATCGATATTGATAATAAAAAAATGGATATAGATAATGCTAAATATGGAACCATTGGTCTAGAATCATTTTTCGGAGCTCTATTAAACATATTTAATCTAGAAAAGACAATAGAAATTCTTACATCAGGTAAATCTAGATTTGGAATTCAAGATTATACAATAGAAGAAGGTTCTGTCTCAAATATGTCTCTATTTACAATAGATAAGCAGTATATTTTTTCAAAATCAAACATTCTGTCTAAATCAAAAAACAGTGCTTTTCTAGGAACTAAAATGAAGGGAAAACCATTAGGTATAATTGTAGAAGAAAAGTGCCTGATTAATGAATAACTTGCCCTTCTATCACATTGTTAGAGAATCTAGTATTAAAGAGGGGGCATCACCCTTACTTTTAATGGTTCATGGCTTTGGAAGCAATGAACAGGACTTATTTTCTTTTTCGAGAGCACTTCCAAATGAATTTACTATTGTTTCAATTAGAGGACCAATAAACACTCCTGGCATGGGTTATGCATGGTATGATATTTATTTTGATCTTAAAGGAAATAAAACATATGATATTGAAATGGCTATAAAATCTAGAGACCTAATCCTTAAATGTGTTGAGGGTTGTAGCAAAAAATATAATACTGATATAAATAATACAACTCTAATGGGATTTAGTCAAGGTTCTATACTAATAAATGCGGTTGCTCTAACCTATCCAAAAAATATTAAAAATATCATTTCATTAAGTGGAGGAATAGATCCTAGTATAATTACATTATCGAAAGAAGATTTAAATGATTTATCTTTTTACATTTCTCATGGATCAGAAGATGAGGTTCTTCCTTTTAATCAAGCTAAAGAATCACTCAATTTTTTAAATCAAAATAATATTGTATTTGATTTTGAGACATACCCTGTTGGTCATGGTGTTTGTCCTGAAAATTTTAAATCAATGTTATCCTGGTTAAATAAAAAAATGCTATAAACTAATTTTTAGACCATCATAAGACAAGAAAACAGAATCAGGCAATTTTTTTTGAACATCATTATGAAAACCTAAAAGATAACTAATATGAGTTAAATAAGTTATTTTTGGTTTAATTAACTCAATTAATTTAAGAGCTTCATCTAGATTAAGATGTGAATAATGTGGCTCTATTCTAATACAGTTTAAAACTAATACTTTAAGATCTTTCAATTTATTAATTTCTTTAGGATCAATCGTCTTTAAATCAGTTAAATAGGCAAAGTCTCTAAACCTGAAGCCATAAACTTGCAAATCAGCATGTAAATAATTAATTGGGGTTATGTTTAAATTGGAAATTAAAAAATTTTCATCTTCTATAACTTCAATAGGTTTTAATAATGGTGCTCCTGGATATTTTTTTTCTTCATCAAATATATAACTAAATCTATTTTTTAAATCATGTATAACTCTTTTATGAGCATAAATTGGTATTTCACCTTGTTTAAAGCAAAAAGCTCTTAAATCATCTATTCCTGATGTATGATCAGAATGTTCATGTGTATATAATACACCATCAATTCTTTGACAATTTGATTTTAGCATTTGTTGTCTAAAATCTGGACCAGTATCAATTACAAAAGAAGATTTATCCCATTCTACTAAAACTGAAGATCTTAATCTTTTATCTTTTTTATTAGTACTTTGGCATACAGGATGTCCGCTTCCAATAAGTGGAATACCTGTAGATGTACCCGTACCTAAAAAAGTTACTTTCAATTAATTCTTTTTATTATAAATATATCATTTACTTGACAAAATTCTTATAACTTAGCATTATAATATAAACTAATGTCTGTTTCCCTAAAAGGAGATCAACCATTTGAAAACGTCCCATCTGTTAAAGCAAAAGCTTTAAGGATAAATCTCAATGAACATATTTACGGTACTTTCGCAGAAATAGGTGCAGGCCAAGAAGTAGCTAGACATTTTTTCCGTTCTGGTGGAGCTTCTGGAACAATTGCAAAAACTATGAGTGCATATGATAAGGCATTTAGTGATGCTATATATGGACAAGAAACTAATAGTGGATATGTTTCAGAATCTAGACTTAATAAGATGCTAGATTATGAAATAAACCTTTTGGAAGATAGAATGAGCAGAAAAAAACATCCAAATAAAATGTTTTTTACCTATGCAAATACAGTTGCTACAATTGATTTTGCAAAGAAATACAAAGGACATGGATGGATGGGTATAAAATTTCAGACTAATTCTAAAGAAGCATATAGCGAAATACATATACATGTAAGATTCCATTCTTTTGAGGCTAAAGCTCAACAAGAAGCATTAGGTCTTATGGGACTCAATTTAATTTATGGTGCTTTTTATAAGCATAATGAACCTAGGAAACTATTAAGATACTTATTTGATCATATTGATCCTGATGCAATTGAAATAGATACAATAAATTTTTCTGGCCCCTTATTTAATGAAGTAGATAATAGATTAATGAGCCTTGAGCTTGTTAAAAATGGAATGACAGAAGCAGTTATGTTTGGACCTGATGGAAACAATATTTTACCGGCTAGGGTACTATGGAAAAAAGATATCTTAGCAATTAGAGGAAGTTTTAGACCTGTTACCTTGGTTAATGAGGACATGTACTTAAAATCTAAAGAAATAATTTCAAAAGATGAGAATTTTAATGAAAAGAATCTTATTAATTTATTTGAAATTACTTTATCTAATTTAAGATCTACTAATGGAGATGGTGATGTAAATGAAGAAGATTTTATGGATAGAGCAAAATTATTATGTGCTTTAGGTCAAACAGTTATGATAACAAATTTTAAAGAATATTATAGACTTGCTGAATATTTCTCAAATTATACTCAGAATCAGGTTGTGTTAACTATGGGAGTTAATAATTTAATTGAAATATTTGATGAAAAATACTATGATGACCTTAGGGGTGGTATTTTAGAAGCTTTTGGAAAATTATTTGTTAAAAAATTAAGAATTTTCTTATATCCAATTGAAACAAAGGATGGAATAATTATTAATAGCAATAATATTCATGTAGCAAATAAAATGAAAAATCTATACAAATATTTTAAAAGCAATAAGATATTAATTGATATTAAGAAATATAATGAAAAACTTCTAAAAATATATTCTTTTAAAGTTCTCAAAAAAATAAAAAATGGAAAATCTGGATGGGAAAAAATGTTACCAGAAGAAGTAACTAATCAGATAAAATCTAAAAAACTTTTCGGATACAAGTAAAAATTATTCATTCAAAATTTGTCTTGTATGATCCTTTGTTTTAACTTTTTCAATAACTCTAGTAATTATTAAATTTTCATCTATTATAAAGGTAGTTCTCAATATGCCTTCATGTTCTTTTCCCATAAATTTTTTCATTCCCCATACGCCAAAAGCATTTATTAATTTTTTTTCAGTATCAGCTAACAAAGGATAAGGAAAACCACCAAACTTACTTGAAAAAGAAGATTGAGATTTGACTTTATCTGCACTAACTCCAATTATAGAGAAACCTACTTTAGACAATTCAGAAAAATTTTCTGATAAGTTACAAGCCTGAGCAGTACAACCTGGTGTATTAGCCCTTGGATAGAAAAAAATAATTGTTTTCTTGCCTATTAAATCTTTATTTGTTATTAAATTTTCCTTGTCATCAAAACATGAAAAATCTGGAATTTTATCCCCTACTTTTAATAAAACCATATGATATATTTTTGTAGTAAATTTAAATAATTATAATGAATAAAAAAGATAGGGCAAACTATATAATTGAAACACTAGAACTTTTATTTCCAGAGGTTCCTATTCCTTTAGATCATAAAGACCCCTATAGTCTTCTAATCGCAGTCTTATTATCTGCACAAAGTACTGATGTTGGAGTTAATAAAATAACACCTTTACTTTTTTCAAAAGCTGATAATCCATATGATATGATTAAATTATCAGTTGATGAAATAAGAGAAATAATTAAGCCAGTAGGTTTATCTCCAATGAAGTCCAAAGGAATTTATGGATTATCTAAAATACTAATTGATAAACATGATGGAAAAGTCCCTAACAACTTTGAAGATCTTGAAGCTTTACCTTCTGTTGGACATAAAACAGCAAGTGTTGTAATGGCACAAGCATATGGTATTCCTACATTTCCAGTGGACACTCATATTCATAGACTAATGTATCGTTGGGGAATGTCTAGTGGAAAAAATGTAAAAACTACTGAAAAAGATGCTAAAAGAATTTTCCCTAAGAACTTATGGAATAAACTTCATTTACAAATAATATGGTATGGAAGAAATTTTTCTCCTGCAAGAGGATGGAATATTCAAACAGATATAATTACTCAAAAAATCGGAAGAAAATCTTTTATTAAAGAGAATTCTATATAAATTATACTAATTCCATTAATTCGGTTTTTAATGATGACTTATCCATTGTTTTTCTAAGATTATTAAGAGAATATCTCACTCTACCTAAAGCTGTATTAATTGAGATATTATTCATTTCAGCAATTTCTTTAAAACTCAAATTTTCAAAAAATCTTAATTTAACAATTTCTTTTTGTGATTCTGGAAGCTGATCTATCATTTTAGACAAGGTTTTAGACAATGTTTTATCTGAAATTATTTTTTCTTTAAAAGCATCATCTGATGACTTAATATTTGAAAAAGTATAGTATAAATCTTTTTCATAAATCATTTTGGAACGTTTCTTATATCTAAAATGATCCATTACCAAATTATGAGAAATTCTTAATATCCATGGTAAAAACTTGCCCTGTTCATTATAAGACCCTTTTCTAATTATTTTAAAGACCTTGATAAAAGTTTCTTGTAAAATATCATTAGAAATATCTACATCTAATACTTTTGAGTTTATATAATTAAAAATTCTTTTTTTATGCCTTAAAAAAAGTGAATGAAAAGAATTATTATTACCTGATTTAAATCTGTTAAGAAGAACAGAATCATCTACATAATTAACCATAACCTAAATTTTAAATTAAATTAAATTTCTATTTTTTTCAATATAAAAAAGTAGGTTTCAGGTATAGGCTAATAATTTATGTTATACTCAAATTTAGTAAAATCATTTTAAATATTAAATTGTTTAACATTTACTAGTTAAAAAAATCATTTAAAACCTATATTTATAGATTGATTTTTTATCATTTTGAAAAACATCCATTTAGATTCAGATTTTATAAAAATTAGAGGTGCAAAAATGCACAATCTTAAAAATATAGACTTAGATATACCAAAAAATAAATTAATTGTTTTAACAGGGCTTTCTGGATCTGGTAAATCTAGTTTAGCTTTTGACACACTTTATGCCGAAGGACAAAGAAGATATATTGAAAGTTTATCTTCTTATGCTCGTCAATTTTTAGGAAAATTGAACAAACCAAAAGTGGATAAGATTATAGGCATTTCTCCTGCTATTGCAATTGAGCAAAAAGTAAATAATTCAAACCCGAGATCTACTGTTGGAACAAGTTCTGAAGTTTACGATTATTTAAAATTGTTATTTGCAAGAATTGGAAAGACGTATTCACCTATTTCAAATAAAGAAGTTAAAAAAGATAATATTGAAACCGTTTTAAAAACTATTAAAAAATTTAAAGAAAAAGATAGGTTTTTAATTCTTTCTTTGAAAGAAGTAAACAAAAAAGAAAAAAGTGATAAAATTCTTGAAATGTTAAAAAAACAAGGTTTTGCAAGAATTCAAATCAATGGAGATATTAAAAAGATTGATGATTTAGAAACAATTAATTTAAAAAAATTTCATTTAGTAATAGATAGATCGATTTATAAGGATGATAAAGACTATATAAATAGGTTATCTGATTCCATTGAATTAGGATTTTTTGAAGGAAATGGTGAGATGTTAATTGAAAACATTAGCACTAACAAAAAGTATTTTTTCAATAACAAATATGAGAGGGATGGTATAAAATTTTTAGAACCAAGTGAATATTTATTTAGTTTTAACAATCCTGTTGGGGCATGTTCAAACTGTGGAGGATATGGAGATATTATAGGTATTGATCCCGAACTTGTAATACCAAATACTGGATTATCTATTTACGAGAATGCTATAGCACCATGGAGAGGTAAAAAATTGAAGAAATATAAAAATGATTTAATTAAAAATGCACAATATTTTAATTTTCCTATTCATAAACCATATTTTAAATTATCTGAAAATCAAAAAAATATTTTATGGAATGGGAACAGTTTATTTAAAGGTATAAACTCTTTCTTCAAAAAATTAGAATCGAAGAGTTATAAAATTCAAAACAGGGTGATGTTATCTAGATATAGAGGAAAAACAAAATGTGATGTTTGTAATGGGGGAAGATTAAATAAAGAGGCCTCTTTTGTAAAAATTAATGAAAAATCTATAATAGATCTTGTAGAGTTACCAATTGATGAGTTATTAGAATTTATGAGTAATTTGAAGCTTCATCATTATCAAAAAAATCTTGCCAAAAGAATAATAAAAGAAATCAATAATAGATTAAAATTTATATGTAACGTAGGGCTTGGTTATCTAACAATAAATAGAAAGTCTAATACTTTGTCAGGTGGAGAATCTCAGCGAATTAACTTAGCAAATTCATTAGGAAGCTCATTAGTAAGTTCATTGTATGTATTGGATGAGCCAAGTATTGGTCTTCATCCAAAAGACACCAAAAAACTAATTCAAATATTAATTGAATTAAAAAATATTGGCAATACAGTTTTAGTTGTAGAACATGATGAAGATATAATGAAATCTGCTGATCAAATTATTGACATAGGACCTGAAGCTGGATCAAATGGCGGAAAAATTGTTGCACAAGGAACAATAAAAGAAATTCTAAAATCAAAAAGTATAACATCAAAATATTTAAATAATATAGAAGTTATACATGTTCCAAAAAAAAGAAGATATTCCTCTGGAATGATTTACATAAAAGGTGCCAGAGAAAATAATCTAAAAAATATATCTGTTGGTTTTCCATTAAATAATCTGACAGCTGTCACAGGGGTTTCCGGAAGTGGAAAAACAACTTTAGTAAAAAAAATATTGTACCCTGCTCTATTGAAAGATAAAGGAATATTTAAAACAAAACCTGGTCAGTTTGATAAATTAAGTGGTGATCTGAATAAAATTGAAGAAGTAGAATATGTTGATCAAAACCCAATTGGACTATCTTCAAGATCTAATCCAGTAACTTATTTAAAATTATATGATGACATAAGAAATTTATTTGCATCTCAAAGTCTCTCAAAAGTCAATTATTATAAAGCTAAACACTTCTCGTTTAATGTTGATGGAGGAAGATGTGAAACATGTAAAGGTGAGGGTAGTGTTAAAATTGAAATGCAATTTATGGCTGATGTTAATCTAACATGTGAAATATGTAACGGGAAACGATTTAAAAATGAAGTTTTGAGAGTAAAATTTGAAGAAAAGAATATTGATGATATTTTAAAAATGACTGTTGATCAAAGTATTGATTTTTTTTCAAAACATAATCAAAATAGAATAGTTAAAAAAATTAAACCTTTAAAAGATGTTGGGATGGGCTATGTTAAACTTGGTCAATCCTCCTCTACTCTATCAGGTGGAGAAGCACAAAGAATAAAATTAGCAACATTTTTATTAAAAGGTGCAAATAAAAATAAAACCCTATTTATTTTTGATGAACCCACTACAGGATTACACTTTCATGATATTAAAAAACTCTTGAAATCTTTTAATTCTCTATTAGATAATGGACATTCAATTATAGTTGTAGAACATAATGTAGATCTAATAAAGAATGCGGATCACATAATAGATCTTGGATTAGATGGAGGGCATAAAGGTGGACAAGTAATTTTTGAAGGATCCCCTGAAGAACTAATAAAAGAAAATAAATCAAGAATTTCTCCTTTTCTTAAAGAAAAAATGACTATTTAATTATAGAAATAATTGTTCTGTTTATTGTCTCAGAAAGTTTTAAAAAATATACCAAACTTATATATGTAATTGAAATTAAAACACTTTTTAAAGCTATATCTACTATCGGAGAAAATTTAAATGTTATATAATTAAAGATTAAATAAATTAATGATATAAGTAAAACAATTTTAATTGTATTAAAATCATAAGGATGAATATTTAATTTGTAATTAATATACATCACTTTCAAAACTGTAAAAACAAATAAAACAATCAATGTAGAGATAGCTGCACCGTTTATTCCATAAATATCAATTAAATAGTCATTTAAAAAATAAACAGAAATAGCCATACATATTGAAAAGGGTAATGTAATTTTGTAAAAACTTGAAGTTGCTAAAATAGCTGGACCACATCCAAAACTCATTTGAATTAATTTAGCAAAAGAAATAATCAAAACTACCCAAATAGCATCAGAGTAATATTGATTATTCATTAAATCATAAAAAGAATTGATGTTTAGATTAATTAACAGAAAGAAAAAACCACAAATTATTAAAAGATTTGTAGAGCTTTTTTTGTACAAACTATCTAGGTCTTTAAAATTATTATTATTTATAGCTTTTGCAACCATTGGATTTAATATTTGAAACATAGCTCTTCCTGGAATTTCAACAACTGTTGCTATAAAAACAGCTACAGCATAATAAGCAGCTTGAGAAATAGCCTGTTTTTGTGGAATCATATATTTATCAATATCTATCAATAAACTGGCAGCTGAGCCTGCTAATAAAATATAGATCGAATATGAAATTATTTCTTTATAATTTTCAGGAATTGTTAATGAAAATTTTGGAATATATAATGAAAAAGAATATATAATCATTATTAAAAGTCTCAAATAATACAAACCTGTTAGCCACCATACAAAACCTTCTTTATCTATTAAGTTTATAGAAACTAAAACAAGCAGAATTAATACAGAAATTCTTGGATAAATTTCTTTTAAAGCATTTCCAAAAACAGATTTCAACTGAACTCTAGACCATGCATAAAAAACTTCAAAATAAGAAGTTGCAAATGCAACTAAAAAAATTACCCAAACATAAGATTCTATAATTGGATTTTGCATAGACAAAAAATTACCTATAATATCATGTGCCTGGATTACTAAAAATGAAATTGGAATGATAACAATTAAAGGGATAAAAATAATACTTGAAAGAAAACTGTCTTTTGATTTTTTATCTTTAAAGGAACTATAAAACTTAATTATTGTATGCTGGGCCCCAAGAGACATTAATGGTTGTAAAAGATTTGATGTAGCTAATAAGAATACAACCAAACCATAATACTTGTCTTTTAGAAATTCTGGATAGAAATAAAGAGTATTGACTGCTCCTATTAATAAAGCAATAGAAATTGTAAATATATTTCTAGAAGTTTGCTTAATTACTATACCCATTAATTAATTGTTTTTTTTAATAAAGCATCTATGTTTTCAGATAAATTATTATAAGAATAAGATGCTATTCCCGTGGGATTAAAATTATTGGTTTTTGACTTATAATCAGAATAAAGTTCTAAAATATGATTTTTTAAATCAACTTTATTTAAAAAATCGAATACTTTACCGGTATTAGATTTACTTATAATACCAGAAACATCACTATTTAAATTAGAAAATGCAATAATTGGACGTCTGAAAGAAAAGTAATAGAATAACTTGCCAGGTATAATATTATTTACATCTTTTAAATTAACACTGCTTAAAATTAAGACATTTGCTTTAGACATTTCAATATCCAGTTTTGATTTTTCTATATATTTTTCAAATTTAACTTTTGATTCAATTAACTTAACATCCTTATTGTTCATAATTTCATTATCAAAATCTCCAATAAACCTAACCATTAAGTCGTTAGAAAAATCTTGATTTTCAAAACATATTTCACTCAATATTTGCCATAAATTTTTTGGATTTTGAATTGATTTCAATACTCCAGAATACATGATTAAAAACTTGCCTGTTTCTATATTTTCCTTAAAAGAGTTAAAACCATTAGTTACAGTATATGAATTAGAATTAACTAATGAATATCTTTCTGTTAAAGAGGGAGAAGTTGTGATTACTGTATCTGCAAAACTTAAACATTTTTCTTCAAACCTAGAATGTCTAATTCTTTGGTATGATGTCATTGGAAGAAGTTTAAATTGAAAAAAATCTGACCAAGGATCTCTAAAATCTGAAATCCATTTTATATTAGTATTTCTTTTGATCTTTAACCCTATTATATGGGTACTAAAAGGAGGTGCAGTAGTTACTAAACAATTGATATTATTTTGTTTTATATAATCAGATGCTTGTTTGGTAACTTTCTTAATCCAAAACATCCTTGAATCAGGAAAAAAAAGATTAGCTCTAATCCATAAAATAAATTTTTTAATAAAATTTGATGAGTTAATATTATCTGTATTGGTTTTTTTAAAAAGACTTGTTGGTTCGAAAATTGGTATCCTCAAAACTTTTATAGATTTGTTTACAATTCTACTGAGTCCATTATCAATAATTGGATAATTTGCATTTTTAGCAGTAAACACTGTAATATCCCAACCTTTTTTAATAAGATTATTGGAAAAATTAAGCCAACGTTGAACTCCTGATCCACCTGATGGTGGCCAATAATATGAAATAACAAGCAATTTATTATTAGTCATAGTACTTAACTAATTTTTTAGAAATAATCTCATTATTTAAATGATTTTCAATAGCATTAATACAGTTTTTACTCATCTTTTTTCTTAATCTTGAATTTAAATATAGTTTAAAAAGCTTTTCTGTTAAATCTGACGAGTTTTCTGCTCTAAACAACAAACCAACATTATAAGTCTCTAAAAGAGCTTTCTGGGCTTTTACATCACTACATAAAACAGGACATCCTAAAGACATATACTGAAAAAGTTTATTTGCATAAGTAGTATCATGATGCAAATTAGAATGTAATGGAGAAATTCCTAATTCAGCTGCTTTGATATAAGAAGGAAACAAATCTTCTGATTTCCATCCTTCAAAATCTACATATTTAGAAATGTTATAATTTTTAGCAGTTTTAATAAGTTCTTTATCAAATGAACTTGAACCAACAATAACCAACTTAAAATTAGAAATAGATTTAACTATTTTTGGCATAGATTTTAAAACAGTTTCTAAGCCTCTTCTTTTTGATGTGTTTCCCAAATAAAGCAAAACAAATGAATCAGAATATTTTTTAATAATCTGATTATTTAATTTAAAATTAGAATAAAAACTTTTTGATACTGAATTAGAAAAAACAATAACTTTTTCCTCACTTATTTTAATTCTATTTACCAATTCCCTTTTTGCTAAATCAGTAACAACCACTACAGATGTTGCCATCTTACAATATTTCTCTTCAGCTAATTTCCATTTAAATGCAGATATAAATAACTTTCCTGAAAAACTGTTTACATGTTTATAGAATTTCATTATTTCTGGCCTATTCTCGTGTAAATCTAAAGTAATATTTAAATTAAAGAAGGAATTCGCATCAAAAACAGAACTAGCAATTTGTAAATCATGAATATGCAAAACCTCAACATTAGATTCTTTTATAAATCTTTTTATTTTTTTAGACATGATCCATTTGTAAAATGGAAATGTATATGCTAAAGCTGATAATTTATAAGTAATTCTAGAACAATAAAACCTAACTACGTTAATTCCATTAATAACTTCATTTTTCTTGAAGGTTTTATTATAAGACAGGCAGAATAAAAAAATCTCATTTCCAGAGTTAATTAATGCCATAGCCTCATTTGTTACTCTTGGATCTATTGGATAAGGTGCGTCAAGAATCATTCCAATTTTCATTGCTAATATTCTTAAATGTTTAGTATTCCCCTATAATAATTTGTATATGTATCCTTGTTTGGCCATCTTCCAGCTTTATCCCTTTCTGCATAAACAGCATAATACCTATTGGTGAAATTTCTTAAAAAAGGTCTTATTCCTAACTTAAAAGATGGATTTTTCCACAATTCCTTTTTAATTATTTTCCAACCTGATTTTTCTAATAACATATCAAACTGCCAGGGTTCAAATTCATGGTAATGACGATCAAAAGGGTCAGTTTTACTTCGATATGCTTTTGCAAACCATAAATTTACAGGCACAGTTAAAAAAATTCTTTTAGCATTAAGGTTCTTAAGTAAAGGATATGGTGAAACTAAATGTTCTAATATTTCAAAACCAGTAACTATATCTACATCATTAGGAATTAAAATATTGGGGTTTTTATCCAAATCTTCACCTTTGGTATTATAAACTTTATAATTGTTTTCTTTCATTATTTCTGAAAAAGGATTTACTATTCCTAAGTCAAAAACAACGGATGGAGGTGGACATACACTCTTAAGCATTTTTAAAGTGTTCTCATATCTTTTTTTTGGAAAAACTTTATACATAAAACTTTTCTTTAATAAGTTTTGTTAAGACAAGAATAAGAATTAAATAAGCAAAAACAGAAATTACGGAACCTCTTTCTACAACCTTTGGCTTAAATTCAAATCTAATTTCATGTTTTCCTTTAGGTATCTCCATTCCACGTAATAGGTAATTTACTTTATAGTGGTCCACTGGAGCATCATTAAGATAGGCTTGCCATCCTTTATAATAAAAAGCTTCAGAAAAGACTGCAAATTGATTAGTAACAGAATTGGATTTATATATTAGTTTATTAGCATTTCTTGAAACAAGGGAAATATCATTTAAACTATCTTTTTGAAATGATTTTTCTTTCAAAGAAATATTTTGAGTAACAGCCTTGCTTCTTAAATCAATTTCACCAAGCGAAAGTAATTCCTTTTCAGAATTATTAACATGTATTATATTATCAATAAACCATACATTTCCATAGACATTTGCATTTCTTGTAACTCCTAAAGGATTGTCTGGGTCATTTTTGATTATATATTTTACATTAAGCATATTTAAAACATCGTAATTGTTTTTAACGATATAAAAGTCATAAAGGTCTTGTATACGTTTGGGTTTAGCCGCATGATATCCAGAAATAGATTTATGATAAAAAGAATTTCTAGCATTAGAAAAACCTCTATCTGGTTCAAAAACCCTATAATCAGATTTATCCTGTAAAATTGCTTTGTCAGCACTACTCATTACAAATGGAACTTCAATATTTGATTTGTTTGTAAATTGATCTGCATTAACGTATTGTTTATTAACACTCCATAGATCAAAAACAACTAGAATAATAATTCCATATATAGCAAAGTTTTTATTTAGAATATTTTTTAAATAAGTAATAAGTATGCCAAATAGGCAAGTTATTAAAACTAGAGATTTTAAACTGTCTGCTTTTAATATTGACTTTCTATCTTCAATTAATGGGTTTAAGATTTCTGGATAATTGGAAAATATTTCAAAATTTGATTTGAAATCAAATAATTTATTTCCAAACAAGTATATAATAAGAGTAAAAGGAATCAATATCAATGCTGATTTAAACAAGGCTTTCATTTTCTTATTTATTTCAATTTCATCAGAAAAAAACTTGTGAATTCCAAATACAGCAATAAGTGGAATACAAAATTCCAGAATTACTTGAATTGAAGATACTGCTCTAAATTTATCATAAAAAGGGAAATGATCAATCATTAAATTGGTTAATAAATCAAAGTTTTTACCCCAAGACAATAACAGAGATATTACAATTGATGGTAATAGCCATCTCATGTTTATATTTTCAACTAAGAAAAGTGCAAGAAAGAAAATAAATAAGATTGAAGCTCCAATATAGGCTGGTGCGGCTACAATAGGCTGATTACCCCAATAAAGTCTTGAATATTGATAAACTTGTTGTCCTTGTTCTGCATCTAGAGTTTTAATAAAATCCATTAGTTTTGAATCATTGTTAATTCTATCAGAACTAGCTCCACCCATAAATTTTGGAATAAATAAATTAACACTTTCTAAAATCCCATAACTGTACTCTGTAATATAATCCTTTGATAAACCTGATAGAGATTCTTTAGAGGAACCATCTGGGTTTATAGTTATTTCACTTTTGCTTCTAGTACTAAATTCAGAATATTCTTTTGTAGCCATTAGAGCAGAACCATTCATCATAAGAGCAATAAGTGAACTTAAAGTAAATGTTGAAAGACAATAAAAGAAAGTTTTTATATTATTTCTTTTATAAAATTCAATAAAATATATTATAAATATCATCATTACTACTATTAGAGTATAATAGGTCATTTGGTAATGATTAGAATGTATTTGAAGAGCTAGAGCTAGAGACGTTATAAAAAACCCTTTTAAATAATCTTTCTTAAAAATCATCAACACCCCCATAATTATTAACGGCAAATATCCTAATGCCAAAGCTTTAGTGTTGTGTCCAACACCTAAAATAATTATCAAATATGTTGAAAAACCAAATGCAATAGAACCAAACAAAGCATATCGGTAATTAATTCTTAATGAAATAATTAATAAATAAAAAGAGAATAGATATAGAAACAAATAATCTGCAGGTCTCGGAAGAAAACGAATAGATTGATCAATAATTCTCAATAAATCATATGGATAAATAGCACTCACTTGAAAAGATGGCATTCCTAAAAATGCATTGTCTAACCAATAAGGTTCTTCATTAAAATTTTTCCTATGATCAACTATTTGCTTTGACATACCCATAAACTGTGATATATCTGATTGTTCAATCCCTTTATTCAACAGAACAGGATAAAAATAAGATATAGATAATACCCCCAATAGAAAAACACAAACAATGTGAGGAAGAATATTTTTAAAATAACTAATCATATTAATCTATTTCTTCAAAATCCACATACTCCCCTACTTTATCTTTTGAATTAGATTTGGGTTTCTTTGATTGGTTACTATAATTATCATCATTCATTTTTTCAAAATTATTTTTCATTTTATTTTGAAATCTTTTTAAAAAAAACCTTAAGATAAATGGAAATAGAAGTCTCAATGTATAGGATAGTAAAATAAAAAAAAGAATTATTTTTAAAATTGTAATCATTTCCAATTATTTGATTAGGCAAAAATACAATTAATGATTTTAAAATTTTATTGACAAAACACTAATTCAATAATATTTAATTTTATATCTTTTCAAAATATGAAATATAGTCTTAGTTTAATTTTAACAGTTCTTACTATAACCTCCATTTATTCTCAATATACAGATGTAATTAATTCAAACAGACCTGGCTCGTCTCATGGAGCATTTTCTGTAGGGAAAAATGTTTTACAATTTGAATTAGGAGGAAATTTCACAGATTTAAGTCATAAAAATTTAAATTTTTCCTATATAAAAGAATTAGAACTAAAATACACTATTAGATATGGTTTATTAATGGAAAAATTAGAGTTAGTTATTAATGGCTCTTACAACAAGAATAGAAGCGTTAATAATCTAATTGATCCTAATGCAAAAGAAATCCAAACTGAATTTTTAAATAAACAAAATATTGGTTTTAAATATTTAGTTTTTGACCCATATAAAAATGAAAAATGGCATGGAACAAATTTATTTAGTTGGAAAAAGAACAATAAAATAAGATGGATTGATTTAATACCTGCTATATCTGTTTATGTTGGTGCTAATTATGTTCCAGAAGATGGATACTTTTACAATGATCCTTTCACGCAATTGAAAAAAGGAACTGGTTATGAAACTAGTGAAGAAATCATTAGTTTAAAAGGTAATGTTATTACTCAACATCATTTCATAGGAAGGTGGGTCTTAGTAAATAACTTTATATATGATAGAATTGGAAATAAAAATATTACAATTAATAATATAACTACACTAACGCATAATTTCACCAATCCTCTTTGGTCTTCTATGTTAGAATATGAATTTTTAAAAAATGACATCTATTCTGATAACTTCATAAAAGGTGGACTAGCTTATCTTTACAACAGAAATTATCAATTTGATTTAAGTATAGGTTCAGATTTTAAAAACACTCCAAATAAATTATATTTAAGTGTTGGTTTTTCAACTAGACTGGATTGGCATAGAGATGTTCCTGCTGTTGATAAAGAATTTAAAAAGAAACAGAAACAAGATAAAAAACTTCTAAAAAACAATAATAAAAGTGAAAGAAAATCACAAAAACAATCAAATAAAAATCAAAAAAAATCTGATAAAAAGGAAAAAAAATCATTTCGAAAAAGTAAAAGAAAAAACAAATGATTTCAATTAAAAAAGCCATTACGATAGATGACTATGAGGATTTTGTAAACTTTCCCTTTAAACTTTATAAAAATTCTAAATACTGGGTCCCTCCTATTATCAAGGAAGAACTTGAGGTCATGGATAAGAAAAATAATCCAGTATTTAAAAATGCAGAAGCAGAATATTTTTTAGCTATAAAAAACAATGAAATTGTAGGAAGGATTGCTGCAATTGTTAATTGGGTAGAAGTAAAAGAACAGAAAAAAAATAAAGTTCGTTTTGGTTGGTATGATGTCATTGACGATTTGGAAGTTTCAAAAAAATTATTGAATTCTGTAATAGAGTTTGGTAAAGAAAGAAACCTATCATTTATTGAAGGACCTGTTGGCTTTTCAAATATGGATAAGGCTGGATTACTCACTTATGGTTTTGATGAACTTAATACAATGATTACTTGGTATCACAATTCTTATCAAAAAGATCATTTAGAAAAGCTTAAAATGAAAAAGCTTGCAGAATGGGTCGAATATAGAATTCAAATATATACTAAAAGAAATGCTCCAGAAAAAGTTAAAAAGTTTTCAGATTTAATCATGAAAAGATATAAGCTAAAACCATTAAACTTTAAAAGAACTAGTGATATTCTCCCTTACATTGATGAGATATTTGATTTATTAAACAAAACATATAATAATCTACAGACATTTGTTCCAATACAACAGTATCAAATTGATTATTACAGGGAAAGGTATTTTCAATATATTCATCCCGATTTTATAAAAAGTGTTGTTGACCAAGAGGGAAAATTAGTTGCTTTTGCTATAACTATGCCATCTTTTTCAAGGGCTCTTAAAAAAATTAACGGAAAATTCTTTCCATTTGGTTTTTTAAGAATTTTAAAAGCACAAATGTTTAACAATAGAGCTTCCCTATATCTAATTGGTGTCCATCCTGATTATCAAAACAAGGGAGTTACAGCAATTTTATTTAATGATCTTCAAACTATGTTTAACAAAAGAGGAATTAAAGAAGTAGAAACAAATCCAGAGCTTATTGAAAACAAATCTATCCAAGCTTTTTGGAAAAATTATGAAAGTGTCCTACATAAAAAAAGGTGCACATTTACTAAAAAGATTTAATGATCAGTAATGAAACAATAATAGCATTAGCCACTCCTAATGGACTTGGTGCAATTTCTGTAATTAGAATTTCAGGTAAAAATTCCATAATTACTACAGATAAATTATTTAAAGCTAAAAATAAAAAACCTTTATCTAAACAAAAATCCCATACAGTTAATCTTGGTCATATTCTAAAAAACGGAAATGAATTAGACGAGGTATTAATTACTTTATTTAAAGGACCTCACTCCTACACGGGAGAAGACACAATCGAAATATCATGCCATGGATCTACATATATTCAACAGGAAATAATAGATCTTTTTATAGATAATGGAGTTAGGGTTGCAAATCCTGGAGAATTTACTTTAAGAGCATTTATTAACGGCAAAATGGATCTTAATCAAGCTGAAGCTGTTGCAGATTTAATTGCTTCTGAAAATGAAGGTTCACATAAACTAGCCATGCAGCAAATGAAAAGTGGATTTAGTAATGATTTAAAAAAATTAAGAGAAGAATTATTACACTTTACTTCAATGATTGAACTAGAGTTAGACTTTTCTGAAGAAGATGTAGAATTTGCTGAAAGAGGAGAATTTAAAAAACTTACAAATAAAATTCAATCTGAATTAAAGACACTTATTGATTCCTTTCAATCTGGAAATGTTTTAAAAAATGGTATTTCAGTTGCAATTGCTGGAAAACCAAATGCTGGAAAATCTTCACTTTTAAACACACTATTGAATGAAGACAAGGCTATAGTTTCTGATATTCCTGGCACAACAAGAGATAGTATAGAAGATTCCATTATAATAGATGGAATTAAGTTTAGATTTACTGATACCGCTGGATTAAGAGAAACAAAAGATGAAGTTGAATCAAAAGGAATTGAAAAAACAAAAGAAAAAATTAGTAATGCCAAAATTTTACTTTATCTATTTGATATTAACGACATTAATATTAATGAGATAAAATCTAGTTTAAAAACTTTTAAAAGGGATGATTTATCCATAATATTAGTTAGAAACAAAATTGATTTAAAAAATAAAAATCAAAGTTTATTAAAAGAATTAAATGATAGAGAATTGATTGAAATATCTGCTACTGATTCCAAATCTGTTTCTAAGCTAAAGAAAAGGCTAGTAAATGAAGTAGATATACTAAACCCTTATACTGATGTTATAATCAGTAACTCAAGGCATTACGAAGCATTAAAAAAGGCTTTAAAAGCAATTGAAGAGGTAAATAAAGGTCTAAAAAATAATATTTCTGGTGATCTTCTTTCTGTTGACATTAGAAGATCTATTGAACATCTTGGTGAAATCACCGGAGAAATAACAAATGATGATGTATTAGGAAATATTTTTGCAAACTTCTGTATTGGTAAGTAGTGTAGTTTTGGTAAATTTAATTAATAACCATATATGAAATCATTAGAAAATAAAATTCCTCCTCTAATAATAGTTGTATTTTTTTTAGTATTGATTTTTTTGCTCAAAGATTTATTAGAAGTTTTTACTTTTAGTTATCAACTTTATACTTCTTTCTTTTTTTTATGTTTATCAATATCTTTTTTTTTAACAGGAATTGTTGAGTTTAGAAAACACAAAACAACGCTTAATCCTCTAATGCCTGAAGAATCCACTGCATTGGTTACAACAGGAGTTTTTAAGCTCTCAAGAAATCCAATTTATTTATCATTACTTAACCTATTGATTGCTTTTTCTATTTATTTAGGTTCTTTTCTTGGTTTAATTATAACACCACTATTTGTGATTTATATGAATCTCTTTCAAATTGAGCCAGAAGAAAAAGCGATGTTAAAACTTTATGGAAAAGAATTTGAAAATTATTGTTCAAAAGTTAGAAGATGGATTTAATAATAGGTTTTATATTAAACAACAACCCCCCCCCCTCATTTCTAAGGACTAACCCCACTCCCCCTTTTGAATTTTTCTTCGGATGATAATCACTTGATTAATCAATCTTTTTCAATCTTTGAATAATCAAAGTTTTTCAAAAAATTAAACCAGAAGATAACGAGAAAATGGACATAAGTGGACACTATAAAAAGGGTATGTCTCAAATGTCACACTATAAAGAATAACTAACTCCCCTACTTTCATTTCCATCTGACTTTAAGTATATTTAGGTTGTGAAAAAACTAATTATACTATTACTGGAATTCAAGATAAATCTTCTGAAGAAAATCTTAAAATGGTTCAGAAATTAACTAAATTTATAATTATGAAAAAACTAATTCTACTATTACTGTTTATTCCACTTTATAATTTATTAATTCTTTATTATATTAGATAAAAACAAATAATTAATACTAATGAAAAATATTTTTTACACACTATTTTTAAGTTTATTAATGTTCAGCTGCTCAACAACTGAGAAAAAATCAGAAAACCAGCAGGGTATTATTAAAAAAAATGATGCGAAATCTCTAGTTATGGACGCATTTAATAAAGCTTATTTAAATAATGATATGACTGGTCAGGATGGGATTTTTACAGAAAATGCAACTGCTAAAGTAAATAATCAAGAGATGTCTCCTGCTGAAATGATTGAAGCATTTATGGGCGGAAGAGAGTTTTATAGTGATATAAAGAACATCAATCCATCTACTTCTACATTTATTTATGATGATGGCGCTATTTATACAAATACTTGGTTCACTTGGGAGGGGACAAGTAAATCAACTGGCGTAACCGTAAGTAATCCAGTTCACGCTTATTTTAAGTGGGAAGGAGACAAAGTTTCTGGAGTAGGTTATGTTTTTGATTCTGCAGAATATGTAGCTAATATGAGTATTGTAAATTAAACCATAGGCATATCTTCTTGTTTTCCTTTGTTTGGCTTTTTTTTAATTCAGCTGTGTCACAATAGTGTCACAAAATCATATATTCAACAGAATAAAAGTATTTTCCATGTAGGGAAATAAGCAAGTAATTAAAAATGTTTAAATATTTAAATAAAATAAAATCGCGTTTATTTCAGATTATATTATTTTCTGTAGTATTTTATATTTTTTTTCAAATTGAAAATTTTCAGAATTTTTTATTAGTTAATCTTATCTCTCAAATTTTTATTTTTTTGTTTATAGTGTGTATACCTGCTTATTTTACTGATAGAATGTCATATGTAGATATAGCTTGGCCTTTTGGACTTATTGCAATTGGTCTAATTTCATTTATGTATGGAGATGGGTATTTATTAAAAAAATCAATTATATCTATGTTATATATAATTGCAGGTTTAAGAATGGGAATTGGGGCATTGATTTTATTAAAAAAAGGATATTTAAACAATGAATTCCCCCGATATAAATATCAAAGAATTAGATGGAAAAAGAAAGGGTTTACAAACGATAAATTTTCAGTTCAATATGAAATTCTTCTGCAATGTTTTGCTAATGCAACATTTTTAGCTATTCCTGCTATTTTGATTTCAAATAATAACTCTGAATTTTTTTCAAATTTTGAAATTATTGGGGTTTTGTTATGGATTGTATTTTTCTTTCTAGAGCATATATCTGATTTACAAAAACAGAAGTTTTTAATAAATGCAAAAAAAAATAAATTGAAAAATAAAGTTTGTAATGTTGGTTTATGGAAATATACTAGACATCCCAATTATTTTTCTGAATGGATGATTTGGAATTCTCTTATAATTGCAAGTTGTTCATCATTACCTATCAATAACTCAATGATTATTTTCATTGGTACAACTACAGCCCTATTTTATATTACAATTTTAATGTATCAAACTTTAGTTTTTTTAACTGGAGCTGTTCCTTCAGAATATTATTCTTTGATAAAAAGACCAGACTATAAAAATTACAAGAAAACTACCAATATGTTTTTTCCAAGACTTTTTTAATTATTGTAAATTGTAGGTATGAAAAAGCTGTTATTTTTATATTAATCTATAGATTAGAGTTTTCAATGAATTATCAAAAAGATTTAATAAAAGCAACACAACATTTAGAGTTATACACTTCAATGTTAAAATCCCGAATGATTGAAGAAAGAATGCTCGTTATACTTAGACAGGGAAAAATTTCAAAATGGTTTTCAGGAATAGGGCAAGAAGCAATATCTGTTGGAGTAACATTAGCTTTAGAGAATGATGAATATATTCTTCCGATGCATCGAAATTTAGGTGTCTTTACTTCTAGAAACATACCACTTAATAGGTTGTTTTCTCAATGGCAAGGCAAACCTTCTGGTTTTACAAAAGGGAGAGATAGATCATTTCATTTTGGTACAAATCAATACAATATTGTAGGTATGATTTCGCATTTAGGGCCTCAATTAGGGGTTGCAGACGGAATTGCATTATACCATCTACTAAATAAAAACAAAAAAGTTACGGCAGTCTTTACAGGTGAAGGAGGAACTAGTGAAGGAGATTTTCACGAAGCGCTAAATGTTGCTTCTGTTTGGAATTTGCCAGTTATATTTATTATTGAAAACAATGGTTATGGTCTTTCAACACCTACAAATGAACAATATAATTGTAAAAATATCGCTGATAAAGGTGTAGGGTATGGTATTGAATCGCATATTGTAAATGGAAACAATATTCTTGATGTATATACAAAAATATCTTCAGTAGCAGCTAAAATTAGAAAAAAACCTAAACCTGTATTAATAGAATTTAAAACTTTTAGGCTTAGAGGCCATGAAGAAGCTAGTGGAGTAAAATATGTGCCTAAAGAATTAATTAGTGAGTGGAAAGAAAAAGATCCAATATCTAATTACGAATCATTTCTTATAGAATCTAAGCTTCTTACAAAAGATGACATAGTTGAAATTAGAAATAAATTTACTAAAGAAATAACCCGAAACTTAGAATTAGCTTTTAATGAACCACTTTTAAAACCAGATATAAACACTGAATTAAAAGAAGTTTATAAAGAACATCTATTTAAGCAAGTAAGACACTCTAAAAAAACATCTAATTTAAGATTTATAGATGCTATTTCAGATGGCTTATTTCAATCAATGGAAAAGAATAATAATTTGATTCTAATGGGACAAGATATAGCAGAATATGGTGGCGTATTTAAAGTTACTGAAGGTTTTGCTAAAAAGTTTGGAGCAGAAAGGGTTAGAAACACCCCTATATGTGAATCAGCTATTATTGAAGTCGCAATGGGACTTTCTATATGTAATACAAAGAGTATTGTTGAATTACAATTTTCAGATTTTATAACTTCTGGTTTTAATCCTGTTGTAAACTATTTAGCTAAGTCTTATTATAGATGGGGGCAAAATGCTGATATTGTTCTAAGAATGCCCTGTGGAGCTGGTGTAGGAGCGGGACCTTTTCATTCTCAAACAAATGAAGCTTGGTTTACCAAAACACCTGGATTAATTGTATTATATCCAGCATTTCCCTATGATGCTAAAGGGCTTATAATATCAGCTATTGAAAACCCAAATCCTGTTTTATTCTTTGAACATAAAGCATTATATAGAAGTATAAGGCAAGAAGTGCCTAAGGATTATTATAATATACCTATTGGAAAAGCTTCAATCTTAAGATCTGGAAATAGTATTTCTATTATTTCTTATGGGGCAGCTGTTCATTATGCTGCAGAAGTTTTAGATAAAAACCCTAATATAAGTGCAGATTTAATTGATCTTAGAAGCTTATGTCCATTAGATGTAGAAACTATAATAAATTCCGTAAATAAAACTGGAAAGGCAATTATTCTTCAGGAAGATTCGTTGTTTGGAGGTTTGGCGTCTGAAATTTCCTCTATAATAATGGAAAATTGCTTTGAATCATTAGATGCACCTGTAAGAAGAGTGGCAAGCCTAAACACTCCAATACCATTTGAGGCTAGCTTAGAAAAGCAATATTTACCTTATAGTCGATTTGAAAGTGAGCTAATTGACTTATTTAATTATTAGTCTGAATATTTTCAGTAATTTCTATTACTTCAGTTAAAACTCTTATATATATTATTTAAATGCATTTAATCCTGTAATATCTAATCCCGTAATTAGTAAATGAATATCATGTGTGCCTTCATATGTAATTACACTTTCAAGATTCATCATATGCCTCATAATTGAGTAATCCCCAGTAATTCCCATTGCACCTAAAATTTGTCTTGATTCTCTTGCTATTTTAATAGCCATTTCAACATTATTTCTTTTAGCCATAGATATTTGTGCTGAAGTTGCTTTATCCGCATTTTTTAACATACCAAGCCTCCATGCTAAAAGTTGTGCTTTAGTAATTTCAGTTATCATTTCAGCTAATTTTTTTTGTTGTAATTGGAATCCTGCAATTGGTTTACCAAACTGAATTCTCTCTTTACTATATCTAAGAGCTGTATCATAGCAATCCATAGCAGCTCCAATTGCACCCCATGATATTCCATATCTAGCAGAATCTAAACATCCTAAAGGAGCACTTAATCCAGATTTATTAGGGAGCAAATTTTCTTTAGGAACTTTAACATTATTGAATATTAATTCTCCTGTCGAACTTGCCCTTAAAGACCATTTGTTATGAGTCTCAGGAGCACTAAACCCTTCCATGTCTCTTTCAATAATTAATCCATGAATTCTTCCTTCTTCATTTTTTGCCCATACAATTGCTATATCTGCAAATGGAGAGTTTGAAATCCAAAGTTTAGCACCATTTAATAAAAAGTGATCTCCCCTATCTTTAAAGTTTGTAATCATCTCGCTAGGATTTGATCCATGATCAGGTTCAGTTAAGCCAAAACAACCCATAAATTCTCCTGATGCTAATTTTGGAAGGTATTTTTTCTTTTGATCTTCACTACCATATTTCCATATTGGAAACATAACAAGTGATGATTGAACTGAAGCTGTTGATCTAATTCCTGAGTCTCCCCTTTCTATTTCTTGCATTAACAAACCATATGAGATATGATCAAGCCCTGCACCACCATATTCTTCAGGGATATAAGGTCCAAATGCACCTATATTAGCTAGGCCTTTAATAAGTTGATCAGGGAATTTTGCTTTTTGTGCATATTCTTCAATTATAGGTGAAACAGATTTTTTCACCCAATCACGCGCAGAGTTTCTTACTAATTTATGTTCCTCAGTTAATAATTCATCAAGATTATAATAGTCTGGAGCTTGAAAAAGATCTTGTTTCATTTTATGAAAATTATGCAATACAAATTTAGTTAATGCTAATTATTTAAGATATATCATTGTCTACTATTTAAGGTTGATTTAAACATTACTACAGAAGTATAAATTATAACCACTATTACAACCCATCTAAGTGTATTGAGCGGCAATGATTTTACTAAAAATGCAGCAATTAAAACAGCAATAATTCCAGGGATAGCCATAGACACTGAAGCTTTTCTGTTATAAGCACCTTCTTTAATGAATTTTGCCGATGCTGGTGGCATTAAAAAAGCACAGGAACCCATCATGATTGGGAAAGCGACCAAAGGGGACATTCCTAAAGCATAGACTAAAGCCATACAAGGAGCGTACAAACCAATTCCTACAGTCATAAAAGCACCAAGAATGAAGTTTGCTCCAATTGCTAAGGCTAATTTTCCTCCATTTAAGCCAATAGCTTCTCCTCCGTTTTGTATCCAATTCATTTGTCCGGATAACATAAAAAAAGCAGTAACTAGTAAGGCAAATCCCATGGTTAACTGAATTTTTTTTACAGACAACTTTGCAACTATTCCAGCACCAAGAATAGCACCTGCTGCTGCTGATAACAACATGGATATCAGGGTAACGGGTTCTACTTCAACAATTTGAATAAAAATCAAGGCTTGGATTAAAACTGGAATTGTGTTTGACACATTCAATGTGCCAGGTAAAATCCTGTCTTCTGTTTGTTTTGTGAATTTCAACAATGCCGTTTGTGGGGCAAAAGCACCGATACCAAGAACATCAAAAAAATTAACAACAAACCCGATTAAAGCTGTTTTGACAACGCTAACATTTTCCAAAACTTTTCGGTGTTTAATAACGTCTTTGCTTAAAAAGTATATAAAAAATATTGATAATATAATAAGGGTAATCCAAATAGCTATAGTCATAATTCGGAGGGTTCTAATAATATTAATTCATTAATCTATGTTTGATTTAGGGAGTAACTATGATTTTTTTTTGCGTCATTTTCTCCTTTATAGCACAAGCAGTTTTTGTCATCGCAAGTCCACCCTTTCCTGTACATTTAACACAACTTGGCATTTGTTTGCTAACTGAAGAAACAGTTTCTATAACCTCATTTAGAGGAATAAGAGCATTATACCCAGCACAAGACATTGTTGCTGATGAAAGTGCATTTACAGCTGCACTTACATTTTTTCCCAAACAAGGTGCTTCTACACGATCTGCTATAGGATCACAAACCAATCCAATCATATTTTGAATTGCCATAGAGGCTGCATCAACGGCCTGTCTAGCTGTTCCTCCAAATAATTGAACTATACCAGCAGCTGCCATGCCTGCTGATGCTCCACATTCAACTTGACAACCATGTTCCTCAGCAGAGAACCCTGGTCCCATTGCAAAATACACTCCAATAATTCCCGTGGCAAAATACGCATCAATCAATTCGTCTTGAGTCGCATTTATATCGTCTGCTACCGCTCTTAATACTCCCCCTACAACACCACAAGAACCAGCCGTCGGATTTGCAACAACAACTTCCATAGCACTTTTCGATTCCATTATTGCCGATACATTTTCTATAATTTGATTAATAATAGAATTTTGTAGAATTTTATTACGCTTTTTTGCACTATTGATTAAATGGGATTGTTGTGGCAAAATTCGATCTTTATAGGTCGTTCCTTCTAAACCTGTTTTAATACTATTCTCTATGATGCTAACAAGTTTCTTCATTCTATTAATGACAGCAGAATCTTCTAATCCACTCTGGCATTGTTCGTAAATCAATCCAAGTGCTCCCAAATCGAGATTTTCTTTTTCGGCAAATTCTAAAAGTGATGAAACTGAAGTAAATGGCAGCTCCGTTTCGTTACCTGCAATAATTGGCAATACCGGTTTTGTAATAATTAATTCATCAAAGCTTACTATATTATTCAATTTTTTAATTGTTTTGTCAGAAACTTCTTTTGAGAACTTCATATTTATAAGCCGTCTATCGCGGCTAAATGATTCAATAATAGATTTGCTTTGTGGAAACATAGATTTAAGATCTTCTAAACTCGTTTCTTTTGAGCTATTTAAAAGACATAACTCATAAAAATCTCCGCAAATTTTAACCTCAAAACCATCAATATTTTGAATTTCAAAGGATCCTCCACCTATTGATATAGCCACTACTTGAATATTTTTTCCGTTAATGCCATCCAATAATAAGCGAAAGGTATTTACATGATTTGTTTTAAATGAATTTATTTCATAATGTATTGAAATACCCAGCTCATTGGCAACTAATTCTGTGTTTTTCATTCGGTCATCAGTCATTTCTAAACCTAACAACCCTCCCTCTATTCCAAGCGATGTTCCTTGTTCTCTATAGTTAGACGCCCACGCACCATCCTTATCAAAGTCAATAATAGCTTTTTTAAGAGGTTCATTTAAGATATCCATAGAAGTTTTCGCAGCACGCCATGCCGCCGCTGTATGTGAGCTTGACGGTCCTCGCATGACTGGTCCAATGACATCATTAAAAATTCCCGGGATATTTTGTTGATTCAACTTCATAAAATTAACTCTATTTTCTTTTTAGGCTGGCAACTCAAAAACACAAATGCTGATAAAAGCAGAAGTTTTTTTATTTCATAAATATAGCCATTATGTATAAATTTAACTTTTTTGAGAAATCTTCAAATGTAATTTTATCAAATAAGCTAAAAGGTTAATGTATCAAGCCTTTTACGTATTTTTATCCTATGAATAAAATCAAACAAATTAGCACTGAATTTATTGAGGAAAACACCAATTTCTTGGAATTGATTTCTGAAATAAAACAGTATTTTTCTTCTGATGAAGTTATCGTTCCGATGCGTCATCATCACGATTTTCCAAATCCAAAAGTACAGGCCGACTCTACTTTGTTTTTAATGCCTGCCTGGGTTCCAAGTAAAAATGTTGGAGTAAAGGTTATAACTGTAAATCCAGAAAATGGACAATTTGATTTACCATCTATCCATGGAGTTTATATTTATTTTGATGCCATAAAAGGGTTTATTAAAGCAATTATAGAAGCCAAAAGTTTAACTGTAAAAAGAACTGCTGCTGCTTCTGCTTTGGCATCTTCCTATTTATCAAGAAAAGATGCATCCTCTCTATTAATGATTGGAACTGGAGCCTTGTCTACAAATTTAATCAAAGCACATGCTGCTGTTCGCCCTATAAAAGAAGTGTTTGTTTGGGGTCGAAATTTTAAAAAAGCAATAACTATTTGTGATGTATTAAAAAATGAAAAAATTAAAATTACTGCTGTAAAAACTATAGAAGAAAAAATAGCAGAAGTGGACATTATTTCTTGCGCTACATTATCAAAAACACCACTTGTTTTAGGGAAATATTTGAAAACAGGACAACATATTGATTTGGTTGGTTCTTATAAAACAGACATGCGAGAAGCAGATGATGAAACAATTTCAAAAGCATCTGTTTATGTCGATACTTTTCAAGGTGCCTTAAAAGAAAGTGGTGATATTGTGACTCCATTGCAAAACAAAACATTAAAACAAGAAGATATTAAAGCTGATTTATTTCAATTATGTTCTAGTGAAAAAACAGGAAGAAGTAATAAGGAAGAAATTACAGTTTTTAAATCTGTTGGTCATGCTTTGGAAGATTTAGCAGCTGCGAATTATTATTATAACAAATGTTTAAATGAGTAAAACATATCGAAACATACTTTCAAAAAATAATTTTACACCAAATAAAGATTGGTTACAGATCAAAACTATAGACATGCATACAGGTGGAGAACCTTTACGTGTTATTATTGATGGGTTTCCAGAATTAAAAGGAAATTCAGTTTTAGAATACAGACTCAATTGCAAAGAAAACTTTGATTATTTACGAACAACATTGATGTTTGAACCTCGTGGACATGCAGATATGTATGGATGTATTTTATTGCCTCCAAATGACGATGAGGGAGATTTTGGAATTATCTTTTTACACAACGGAGGATACTCAACAATGTGTGGTCATGCAATTATTGCTATTTCTACATTAGCCATTAAAATGAATTGGGTTGACATAAAAGAAGGAGACAATGTTCTTAAAATTGATGCGCCTTGCGGAAGAATCGCTTCTTTTGTAAATGTTAAAAACGGACAGGTAACAGGAGTTCGTTTTCATTGTGTCCCAAGTTTTGTTGTTGGTTTAGATAAAACTGTAAAAGTTAAAGGATTAGGAAAAGTGACCTATGATTTGGCCTATGGAGGTGCTTTTTATGCGTATGTAGACATGGCTAAAAACAATTTTGATTTTGATTTAAGCACAGATTCCTACAGAGCTTTAATTACCAATGGAATGAAAATCAAAAATGCTGTAATAAAAGCAGACAAAGAAATTGTACATCCTTTCGAAAAAGATTTGAGTTTTAATTACGGAACGATTTTTATAGATAATAAGAAACAATCCTCTGGAGCTGACAGTAGAAACGTTTGTGTTTTTGCTGAAGGAGAAGTAGATCGCTGCCCAACAGGTTCTGGAGTTTCAGGTAGAATGGCTATTCATAAAGCAAGAAAAGAAATTGACTACGGAGAAACCATGACAATTGAAAGTATTATCGGTTCAGTATTCAAAGGTTCGGTGATTTCTGAACAAGATTACGGGCCCTTTAAGGCTGTTATTCCACAAGTAGAAGGAACTGCCTACATCACAGGAATGCAAACTTTTGTAATTGATCCAAATGACCCAATGAAAAACGGATTCATTTTTAGGTAAATGGATGTCAAATAAAAATTCAATGCTATAACCATTTTATTAGCTTTTACATATTTCTTATATTTCTAAAATGAAAAAGATTATATTTTCAATGAAGAATTAATTTTAATCAAATATTGTAATTTATAATAAAATAAGATGTCTTTAATTACGCCTTTACCATCAGATTATGATTCTGAAACTAAAAAATTAGCTGAGTTCTTTAATGAAACACTTGGATTTTGTCCAAATTCTGTACTTACCATGCAGAGACGTCCAGAGATAAGTAAAGCCTTTATTAATTTAAATAAAGCTGTTATGTCTAATAAAGGACGAGTAACATCAGCACTCAAGCGAATGATTGCTTGGGTTTCAAGTAATGCAACTGGCTGTAGGTATTGCCAAGCACACTCTATTAGAGCAGCTGAACGTTATGGGGCAAAACAAGAACAATTAGATAATATTTGGAATTATAGAACACATGATTCTTTTAATGATGCTGAACGTGCCGCACTAAATTTTTCTTTAGCTGCTTCACAAGTTCCTAATACTGTAGATAAGACAATAATACAAGAATTACATAAGCATTGGGATGAAGGTGAAATTGTAGAAATTACAGGTGTAATTTCTTTGTTTGGTTATCTAAATCGATGGAATGATTCTATGGGAACTTCTATTGAAGAAGGAGCTATAGAGAGTGCTGAAAAATATTTACAGAAAACAGGATGGGTAAAAGGTAAACATGTCTAGGAATTATAAAGTAATATTTATAGTGTTAATAATTTTGATGATTTTGTATTTATGGGCAGAACTTGGTGTAGGTATTTTTTTTCAAGATAGTTGGGGAGGAGATTAATTAAAAACTTTGATTTATTTATTAAAAAAAACTAATTAATTCATATATTAAGTGTCCCAATTTTAACATATGAAAAGAAATGTTTTAGATATAGAATTCCCATCTGGATTAAAACATTTATATGTTAACGGAAAAAGATTTACCAAGAAAGATTTTTTAAAGACTGTAGAACTTGAAAAAAGACGTGATAAAAAAGGTAGGTTTGGCTCATTAGCTAAATAAAAAGAAATAATTAGGAGTTGACAATGCTGTGGAAAAGGGTTAATATTGTTATACTAACTCTAATTCATGCCAAAACAAACAAAAATCCTTAAGGTACACCCTAAAGACAATGTTCTAGTAGCGTTAACTAATTTGCAAAAAGGAGATTTAATTGAGTACACTAATGGTTCGATTTGTCTAAAAGAAAATATAAAGGCTAAACATAAGTTAGTAACACATAATTTGACAAAGGGAGGGGAAATTATTATGTATGGAGTAGTCGTTGGAAGAGCAAAAAAAAATATTTTAAAGGGAGAAGCAATTAACACTCATAATATTGCTCATGAAACTGAGGAGTATTTTGTGTCTGAGAAAAATATACAGTACGATTGGAATCCACCAGATACATATAAGTTTTTAAATCATACCTTTTTAGGTTATCATAGAGAAGACGGAAAAGTTGGAACCGAAAACAATTGGCTTGTCATACCCTTAGTCTTTTGTCAAAATAGAAATATTAAGGAAATAAAAAAGGTCATGCTTGAAGGTTTAGGTTATTCAAGCTTCCACAAACAAACTTTTGACATACAACCCTTAATTGCTGCATACAAATCTGGTAGGTCCAAAGATGATCTATTGGATATTGATATTTTATATAATACTAAAGAGAAAAAAAACAATCCTTTATTTACAAATGTAGATAGTGTTCAGTTTTTAACTCATGAAGGGGGCTGTGGGGGCTCAACATCAGATGCTGTTGCCTTATGCAATTTACTTGCAGGCTACATCAACAATCCAAATGTAGCAGGTGCTACAGTGCTTAGTCTTGGTTGTCAGCATGCGCAGATCAGCATTTTGGAACGGGCCTTAAAAAGAATTGCTCCTAATATGAAGAAACCTGTTTTCTTTTTGGAGCAACATAAAAGTTCTTCTGAACGTAATTTTATTTCCGAATCTATCAAAAAAACATTTATCGGTATGATTGAAGCCAATAAGGTTTCTAGGTCTCCCGCGCCATTAAGCAAATTGACAATTGGGTTGGAATGTGGAGGATCAGACGGGTTTTCTGGTATTTCTGCTAACCCAACTTTAGGATATGTATCTGATATAATTGTTGGCTTAGGAGGTTCAGCAATATTGTCAGAATTTCCCGAACTTAACGGAGTTGAGCAGGAGTTGATTAATCGTTGTATTGACGTAAGTAAAGCTCATAAATTCGCTAAAATAATGCGTGTCTACGATGCAAAAGCTAATGCTTTAGGCTCTGGCTTTTATGCAAATCCTTCTCCTGGAAATATTAAAGATGGTCTAGTTACAGATGCAATAAAATCAGCTGGTGCAGCAAAAAAAGGAGGAACATCTCCAATTGTTGATGTTTTAGATTATACCGAACAAGTAATACATTCCGGCTTAAATCTATTATGTACACCTGGTAATGATGTAGAATCAACAACTGGATTAGTAGGTTCTGGAGCAAATATTCTTTTGTTTACAACTGGTCTAGGAACACCTACTGGGAACCCAGCAGTACCTGTTGTAAAGATTTCATCAAATACAAGTCTCTACAATAAAATGAATGATATTATAGATTTTAATACTGGGACTATTATTGAGGGTATTGCTACCATTGAAAGTTGTGGAGAAGAATTGCTAGAATATATTATTAAAGTAGCAAGTGGAGAGATAGAAATTAACGCACGAAGATTGAATCAAAATGATTTTATCCCCTGGAAGAGAGGTTTATCACTTTAAAATAAAAAAAATGAGTTCAAAATTTTCATTACACAACAAAGGCGCCCTAATAACTGGTGGAGGTAGCGGAATTGGAAAAGCTATTGCTACTACCTTTGCCCAACAAGGAGCTTTTGTACACATTTTAGATTATGATTTAAAATCTGCACAAGAAATAGCTGACCAACTTAATCAGCAAGGTTTTAAAGCCGAAGCACACCATTGTGACATATCCAACTATAAGCAAGTCACCAAAATTATAACAGGTATTTCAAAGTCTACACCAATAAATATTTTAGTCAATAATGCTGGTGTAGCCCATGTAGGTAATATTGAATCTTGTGAAGAAAAGGATCTAGATAGGTTATATAATACAAATATTAAAGGTTTGTATAATTGCACAAAAGCATGTATACCCAAAATGAAAAAAAACAACGGAGGAGTTATTTTAAACTTGGCTTCAATAGCATCAACTGTTGGTATTACTGATCGTTTTGCTTATTCCATGACAAAGGGTGCAGTTCTAACTATGACCTATTCCATTGCTAAAGACTATATTGATAAGAACATTCGCTGCAATTGTATATCTCCTGCACGTGTTCATACACCTTTTGTGGATGGTTTTATTAATAAAAACTATCCTGGAAAAGAAGCAGAAATGTTTGAAAACCTTTCAAAAACTCAACCTATAGGTCGTATGGGCAATCCGCAAGAAATTGCAGATTTAGCTTTGTTTTTATGTGCTGATGAAGCTAGCTTCATTACAGGTTCAAACTATGCGATTGATGGGGGATTTGTAACACTTAACTCAAAATGATAACTTATGAAGCTCATTAGATTTGGAGAAATAAACAAAGAAAAACCAGGGATATTATTACCTAACGGAATCAAGGTAGATGTTTCCTCGTTTATATCAGATTATAATGAAGAGTTCTTTGGAAATAATGGAATAGAAAAATTAGAGACCTGGCTAAACGAAAATCAGGACTCATGCCCTATCGTGGATGATGAAATTCGTTTGGGAGCACCACTTGTGCGTCCCTCAAAAATTGTATGTGTTGGACTAAACTATGCTCAACATGCAGCTGAAAGTGGAATGAATGTTCCTGAAGAGCCTGTTCTTTTTTTCAAAGCGAGTTCTGCAATTGTTGGCCCATATGATCCAATTGTAATTCCTAAGGGAAGCTTAAAAACAGATTGGGAAGTTGAATTGGCCGTGGTGATTGGAAGAAAAGCTAGTTATGTTAACGAAGAAGATGCACTAAAATATGTTGCGGGGTACGTATTGCATAACGATGTAAGTGAACGTGACTTCCAATTGGAACGTTCAGGTCAATGGGTAAAAGGTAAAAGCTGCGATACCTTTGCGCCAATAGGCCCTTTTATCGCTACATCAGAAGAAATTGATAATCCGAATAATCTAAACCTTTGGCTTAAACTAAATGGTAAAATCATGCAAAATAGCAGTACCTCAGATTTTATTTTTAACATCCAACAAGTTGTTAGCTACATAAGTCAATTCATGACCTTACTTCCAGGTGATTTAATCTCTACAGGAACTCCTTTTGGTGTTGGTCTGGGATTGAATCCTCCAAGATATCTTGAGGATGGAGATGTGGTGGAACTAGGAATTGAGCATTTAGGTGTAGCACGTCAAGTTTGTAAAGCATATACATGATTATAGACAGTCATCAACATTTTTGGAACTATGATCCCGTTAAAGATAGTTGGATAGATGAAAGTATGGGTGTCCTAAAAAGGGATTTCCTTCCCAAACATTTAGCACCAATTTTGAAAGAAAATGGGGTTGATGGTTGTATTGCAGTACAAGCAGATCAATCTGAAACAGAAACAGAGTTTCTGCTAAGTTGTGCTACATCAAATCCATTTATTAAAGGTGTAGTAGGTTGGGTGGATTTAACTGCAACTAATGTAGAAGAAAGATTGGAACATTATGCCTCAAATCACTTGTTTAAAGGGGTTCGTCATATTGTACAAGCGGAGAATGATGACTATTTACTTCGTAAAGATGTGCAAAATGGTATAAGTAAACTTGCCAAGCATAATCTTACATTCGATTTGCTTGTTTACCCACGTCAACTTCCTTCCGCCATCAGTTTGGTAGAAAAGTTTCCTAATCAGAGATTTATTTTGGATCACATTGCTAAACCAAATATATCTGTACCTATCTCTGACGCATGGTTGTCAAATATTATTCATTTATCCAAAAACCAAAATGTATCTTGTAAACTCTCCGGAATGGTTACGGAAACTAATAATTATACGTTTATGGATAATGATTTTACTCCTTTTATAAATTCAGTCTTTAATTCTTTTGGTTCTAAACGGATTCTCTTTGGTTCCGACTGGCCTGTATGTTTAATCGCTTCAAATTACAAAAAAGTATTAACGATAGTTAATGATTATCTTTATAAACACTCAACCAAAATAAAAGATAACATTTTGGGGCAAAATGCAATTAAAATTTATAATCTATAATATGAATTTAGGATTAAAAAATAAGGTGATTATTGTTACGGGAGGTTCCAAAGGTATTGGTGCTGGCATTGTGACACTATTAGCTGAAGAGGGAGCTATACCGGTAATTGTCGGAAGAAATCAAGAAAATATACTAAAAGTTATAGGTGAATATAGACAAAAGGGCTACAACGTGGGATATACGTTTGCAGAATTAACTCAGCCAGAACAGTGTGAACAGGCAGTTCATTCTGTAATTAAAGAATATGGTAGAATAAATGGTCTTGTGAATAATGCAGGTGTTAATGATGGTATTGGCTTAGAACATGGTTCATACGAAGGTTTTATGAATTCAATAAAGCAAAACCTAGCACATTACTATAAAATGGCTCAATTGGCTCTCCCAGAGTTAAAGAAAAACAAAGGAGCCATTGTTAATATTGGATCTAAAACAGCATTAACAGGTCAAGGTGGTACTTCCGGATATGCAGCAGCAAATGGAGGACGGAATTCGCTCACAAGAGAATGGGCAGTTGAATTACTCCCATATGCCATTCGAGTAAATTGTGTCGTTGTAGCAGAGTGTTTCACCCCACTGTATGAAAAATGGATAGATACGTTTGAAAAACCAAAAGAAAAGTTATCATCCATTACAAATAAAATTCCGCTTGAAAAGCGAATGACAACGGTAGCAGAAATTGCCAATACCGTTGCGTTTTTACTTTCTGAAAAATCAAGCCATACCACGGGTCAATTGATTCACGTGGATGGAGGTTATACCCATTTGGATAGAGCTATAAACAATGAATTATAAAATCAATAATGGCAGCTAACAACCTAAAAAAATATTGTTTGGCATTGGATCTGGAAGACGATGATGAAAAAATTGCTGCATATAAACAATACCACCTTAAGGTATGGCCCGAGATAAATCAAAGTCTTCTAGACTCAGGAATTAATCATGCAGAAATATACAACACTGGCAATAGGTTATTTATGATATTAGAGGTTGATGAGCAATTTTCATTTAAAAAAAAATCAGAAATGGATACTCAAAACCCAAAAGTTAAAGAATGGGAAACGTTGATGTGGACTTTTCAACAAGCTCTTCCTAACTCTGAAGATGGAGCTAAATGGGTACTGATGGATAAAATTTATGATTTAAAGACACAAGTTGTATGAAATCATATATAAACAACAAATATCCATCTGTTGAAGATTTACGTAAACGAGCTAAGCAAAAAATTCCAAAATTTGCATTTGAGTATTTAGATGGTGGCTGTAATGACGATGTAAATATAAAAAAGAACACAACACGCATTAGAGATGTAGAATTAAAACCAAAATACTTAGTTGAATACCAGTTACCAAGTTTAAAAACAGAACTTTTTGGGCACGAGTATGATGCTCCTTTTGGAGTCTCACCCATAGGCTTGCAAGGGTTGATGTGGCCTCGATCACCTGAAATATTAGCCAAAGCTGCCTTTGTTCATAATATTCCTTTCATTTTAAGTACTGTAACCACATCTAGTATTGAAACTATTGCTGAAATCACTGAAGGTCGTGCTTGGTTTCAACTTTATCATCCTGCAGATGAGCACGTAACAAAAGATATTTTAAGAAGGGCTGAAACAGCAGGTTGTCCTGTGTTGGTAATTCTAGCTGACGTGCCTTCTTTTGGTTATCGTCCACGAGATATCCGAAATCGTTTATCTATGCCTCCAAAAATGACCGCAACTAATATCATCAATGCCATAAAAAGGCCCCACTGGTCTTTTAAAACACTAATTAATGGACAACCCAATTTTGAAACCTTAAAACCCTACATGCCCAAAAATTTAAACCTGAACGAATTAGCAAAATTTATGGATACTACTTTTTCTGGACGTCTAAACGAAGAAAAAATAAAACGACTCCGAAATTTATGGAAGGGGAAACTTGTGTTAAAAGGAGCCGAGTCGGTACACGATGTTGAAAAGGCATATCAACTTGGACTAGATGGTGTAATTATTTCAAATCACGGAGGACGTCAAGTTGATGTAGGTCAAGCTACTATCGACTCATTAAAAACTATCTCTCCTCTATATAAGGACAAACTCACTGTCATGATGGACAGTGGAATTAGAGGCGGTGCAGATGTTGCAAGAGTTCTGGCTAACGGGGCTGATTTCAGCTTTTTGGGACGCACTTTTATGTATGGGGTTTCTGCTTTAGGCAATAAAGGAGGAAATCATACCATAGCAATGCTGAAAAAACAATTAACTCAAGTAATGGAGCAATTAAGTTGTGCTAAAGTATCCGATTTTCAAAACAAATTGGTTTCTCATTAAAAACTTTAATCTACCATAACTTATGTCTTTAATTTTAAATATGATTCAATGAAAAAATTAAATTCTGTACCTGTAGTTTCAAAAGAAATGATCATACCATTTGTTTTGCTTACATCTTTATTTGCACTTTGGGGTTTTGCTAATGCTGTGACAGACCCGATGGTACAGTCGTTTAAAAAGGTTTTAGAATTATCCAACTCGCAGGCAGCTTGGGTACAGATGGCTTTTTATGGAGGATATTTTTGTATGGCACTACCTGCAGCATTGTTTATGCGAAAATATTCCTATAAAGTGGGTATTTTGATTGGACTTGCTTTATATGCAACTGGAGCACTATTGTTTTACCCAGCAGCTATAACAGAGCAATTTTGGTTTTTTTGTTTAGGTTTATACATTCTGACCTTTGGTTTGGCTTTTTTGGAAACTGCAGCGAATCCATATGCTTTAGCTATGGGTGCTAAAGAAACTGCCACTCAACGTTTAAATTTGGCTCAGTCCTTTAATCCGCTTGGATTGATCTTAGGTCTGTTTGTAGCGCAACAATTTGTATTGAAAAAATTACAATCAGATGATATCACTGATTTTAGTGCTTTAGATGAAGCTTCTAAAGTTTTAATTAGAACCACAGATTTGATAGTCATTAGAGATCCATATGTAATTTTGGGATTGGTTATATTGGCCATTTTTGTATTATTTGCCATAAGTAAAATGCCAGAGTTTAAGGACACATCATCTAAATCACATATCAGTCATGCTTTTAAAAAACTCGCAAAAAACAACACATACACTTCAGGTGTATTAGCACAAATATTATATGTAGGTGCTCAAATTATGTGCTGGACCTATATATACCAATATGCTGAAGGAATAGGAATGGATAGCGTTACGGCAGGGTACTACCAAATGGTGGCATTTTTGCTATTTACTCTTGGTCGAGGTATTGGAACTTATTTATTACGTTTTGTAAATTCAGGAACACTTCTAATGATTTTTGCAATATTTTCAGCTATATGTTGTATAGGAACTATTTTTATTAAAGGCTTATTTGGACTTTATTCTCTTGTGGGAGTTTCCTTTTTTATGTCTTTGATGTTTCCAACGATTTATGGGATTGCGCTTGGAGGTTTAAGTGAGGAAGAAAGTAAAATAGGTTCTGCTGGCTTAGTTATGGCCATTGTTGGTGGAGCAATAATGCCAAAATTACAGGGAATGATTATTGATTATGGAGGTCACAAGGTAGATGATATAAAAATATTAGGTGTATCAGAAATTAACTTTTCTTTTGTGTTACCACTCTTCTGTTTTATACTAATTTCTATATATGGCTTCAAAGAAAAGAGAAGTTAATTTATTCATTTTTTTTAAATAGATTGGCAAATTTTATTGATGCCAATAATCCTAAAATAGAAAATAAAACTGAAATGGTAAACACGTATTGATGACCAAGTAAGCCAGGGTATTTGTCTAAAAAATAACCGAAAATTGGGGGTGCAAAAATATCAGGAGTATAAGCTACGACAGAAATCAAACCAACAGCAGTACCTGTCAATACTAGAGGAATCCGTCCTTCCTGCATAATAGAAAAATATAACGCACGAATAGCATATGTTCCAGTAGCAACAATAATTAAAGACAAGTAAAAAACAAAATTCATATTTAATTGAACTATTCCGAATGCAAAGATTGTCGATCCAATTAACATTGTAACAAAACCGAAAATAATAAAATAAATATAACTTGATTTGTCCGCTAACATGGCTATTAGTATACAGACTAATGGACGAAGATATAGTTGTAATGAACTGACATTTGCAGCTTCAATCTGATTAAAAAACATCACATCAGAAGCATATAAAGAATAAATATCTGTCACCCTATATCCTACGTATGCAGAAATTATAATAATCATTATAAGCCATACGGATTGAATTTTTAATACAGTTTTAATATTAGAGAATGAATTTGAAGATATAACATTATTTTTTTGATCTTTTTGATTTGAATCCATAAAAAAGAGCACCCATAATCCTGTCAAAAATATCATAAATGATGAGAATAAAATGACATATCTAAATGCTTCTTTACGCTCAGTTAAGCTGGTTAATTCAATGTCATTTATCAAAAAGACAGAAAAAATTAAAACACCTAAACTTCCCATTGATGCGGCAACTAATCCTCGTCCACCATCTAGAAATCCAAATGCTTGACCCTGATTATCAGTTCCTCCCCAAACACGAGTTGCTTTTATCATCGCTCCCCAAAATAAAAATACAGTTGTAAATCCCCAGTAGCCATATAAAATTTGCAAAACAAAATAAGAAGGGTAAGATGCTAAAACTAAGCCTCCAAAAGATGTAAAAAAAAGGGAATATGACATCAACTTCTTTGGTTGAAATTTGTCTGAAATTACACCTCCATATACATAGGATAACAAAGCTATAATTCCATATACTGAAAATAAACTTCCTAATTGAAGATTATTTAAATTGAATACTTCCAAAAATGTAGGTCTAAATATTCTAGGTAAAACGTATGGTAATAAATAGATTAACTCTCCTGAAAGTATTAATAGAGTTATACTTAAAACAGAACCTTTTTTAATTGGCTGATCTTTCAATTTAAATCTTATTGATTTACGCAAGATACATCAATTAAGAGGAGGAATTAACTACTTGATATCCTTACTTATAATTCTTCTTGTAACTTAATTGCTGTTTCAGAAACCTCATCTAAAACTCTAAGTAAATTTCCAGACCATAATTTTTCTATTTCCACTTCACTATAATTTCTTCTGACCAATTCAAGTGTAATATTAAATGTTTCAGAAGCATCATTCCATCCTTCAATACCTCCACCACCATCAAAATCACTACTAATACCTACATGATTAATTCCAATAGTTTTAACTAGGTAATCAATATGATTTACAAAATCTGATACATTAACAGAAATATTATTCTTGACTTTCTCAGAATTTAAATATGATTTAAAAGCTACTGTTTGTACAACTCCCCCATTATTTTTTATCCAACCTAACTGTTCGTCATCTAAATTTCTACTATGATCACAAAGAGATCTTGCAGAGGAGTGTGAAGCAATAACTGGAGCCTTACTTAATGTTATCATTTGCCTTATTGCTTCCTTTGATGGATGTGATATATCTATCATAATTCCTAATCTATTCATTTCTCTAATTACATCAACACCAAATTTACTAAGTCCATTATGGAGATAAACACCATCCTTTTCTCCCGTATTACTATCACTTAATTGGCTATGACCATTATGAGCTAAAGACATATACCTAGCTCCCATATTGTAAAACTTTTCAACGTTTTTTATATCTAAACCAATAGGATATCCGTTTTCAACTCCAATCATTGCAATTCTTTTACCTTTTTGATGTATTTTTCTTACATCTTCAGAAGAAAGTGCTAGTTCAATCTTTTCACTTGCATAAGTGTCAACTAAATCATGAATAGCATTAAACTTTAATATTGCGTTATCATATGCTTTTTTATAACCTTGTTCGCTTAAGTCTCCTTGCCCAGTAAATACGATAAACCATGCAACATCTAAACCTCCAAGTTCCATTTTTGGAATATTACATTGTGTTTTTAAGTTTTGAGAATAATTGATAGAATCAGTGAAGTTTTTAAGATTTATATCACAATGTGTGTCAAGTGTAATAACATTATTGTGTATTTTATTTGCTTTTTCAAATAGTCTATTATTGTCATAATTTAACTTTATCAGATAAATGACAACAATAATTAATAATAAAACAAAGGCTTTTAAATAAAATTTCATATTGATCTATTTGTTACTAAAAATATAAAATGTTTTGTACTTGAAAAAAAGTTCAATTACAAATCTCTGTTTTACTAATCTTTTTATTAAATTGTAGTTATGAAAAAACTACTACTTCTAATCATACTTTTTAGTATTCAGGCATTCTCACAAAATAATGATTATATAAAAAGCGTAGAATCTATAGACAGCACTATTGAAACCCTATATTCCGTTATTTCTGGAGATAAGGGAGTAGAAAGAGATTGGAATTTATTTAAGTATCTATTTCATAAAGATGCTAAGTTAATTCCTTCCAGAATAAATGAACAAGGTAAAACAGGTGCTCGTTTTATGAGTCCGGATGATTATATTGATAATTCAGGAAAATGGTTATTTGAAAATGGTTTTCATGAAAACGAAATTGGAAGGACAACGGAACGGTTTGGTAATATTGTTCATGTTTTTTCTAGTTACCAATCTTTTAGGGCCAAAACTGATACAAAACCTTTTGCTAGGGGAATAAATAGCATTCAATTACTTTATGATGGTAATAGATGGTGGATATTGAATGTATTTTGGATGGCTGAAAATAATAAAAATACAATCCCAAAAAAATATATTTTTTGAAAAAACTCCTTCTACTATTACTGTTTATTCCACTTGTTTCTTTTGGGCAAGAAAAATTTGAGAAACAATTAAAATTTGATCCAGAAACTCATATAATTCAAGCTGAAGTATCTTGTGGAATATGTATGTTTGATATGGTAGGAAAAGAATGTGAATTAGCAATACGAATTAAAGATTCTAGTTACTATGTTGAAGGAACTGATATAGATGATCATGGGGATGCTCATTCTAAAATAGGTTTTTGCAATGCTATTAGAAAGGCAGATGTTCAAGGGAAGATAATTGACAACAGGTTTCACGTAACTTATTTTGAACTGAAGCCTAGCAATAAATAATACTCGTCAAATATAAATTATGAAAAAATTAATACTACTATTACTGTTTATTCCGCTTCTTTCTATTGGTCAGAATGATGAAAGACTCGAGGGATTAGATAAAGTGCTTGAAAAAGCTTTAAAATCATTTAATCAAACAGGATTTGCTGTAGCAGTAGTTGAAAATGATAAAGTCATATATTCAAAAGGTTTTGGGTATAGGGATTATGAAAAGAAAATAAAGGTAGACACCAATACATTATTTGCTATTGGATCATGTACCAAAGCATTTACTTCATCTGTAATAGGTCTTTTAAACAATAAAGGAAAACTTAATTTTGATGATAGCCCAATAGATTATATAGATGAATTGAGGTTTAATAATTCTAATTTAAATGAATTAATAACAATAAGGGATTTAATGTCTCATAAGACCGGGATTCCCAGACATGATCTATCTTGGTACTTTTTCCCTACTTTCTCTAAAGACAGTTTAGTATCAAGAATCAAATACCATCAACCAGTTACAACTATAAGAAATAAATTTTATTACAACAATTTCATGTTTATGTTACAAGGTGTAGTAGCGGAGAGAATTACTAATAAATCCTGGGAAGAAAATATTAGAGAATCAATATTTAAACCTTTAGGAATGGAGCGTTCTAATCTTTCAATTGCAGAAATGGAACAGGCAGAAAATGCAGCTATTGGATATTTAGAAGATCATGAAAAAACAGATTATTATAAAATTGCCGGAATGAGTCCTGCGGGAAGTATTAATAGTAGTGTAAATGAGATGTCTAAATGGCTCATAACTTGGTTAAATGATGGAAAATATAATGATAAAGAGATTTTGCCACAAGCCTATATTGAAGAGGCTATTAGTTCTCAAAATGTAGCAGGTCCAAATTTACCATCAGATGAAAATCCTGGATTGCACCTAGCAAATTATGGTTTTGGGTGGATGATAAGTTCTTATAAAGGTCATTATCTAGTTACTCATGGAGGAGCTATTGATGGATTTACAGCTAGTACAAGTTTTATGCCATCAGATAATATTGGTATAGTAGTATTAGGGAATCAAAATGGATCTATTCTTCCATCAATTGTGCAAAATATTATTTATGATAGAATCCTTGAATTGGATGAAACAGATTGGATAAAAAAGGGAGTAGATGAAATTAAAGAAGCTAAAAAAAATCAAAAAGAAGTTGAGAAAAATAGAATATCAAATAAAAAGGAAGGAACCAAGACATCTCATCCAATAGAAGATTATGTAGGGGATTATATAAACCTAGGATATGGAACCTTAGAAATAACAACTAAAAATGACTCTCTATTTTTAAAATCTCCATACAAAAAACTATGGCTAAATCATTATCATTATGATACCTTTTTACCATATGAATTAAATGAAGGAAAAGTTGATATGGAAGCATCTTATGATAATTTTTTAATTACATTTTATAACAATGATCAAGGAGAAATAATAAACTTAACATCAAAATTTGAACAGTCCATTGAGGATCCTATATTGTTTAAGAAAAAACTAAAAGAACTTGAAGTAAAAAAAGAAAATTTAGAAAAATATGTTGGTAACTATAAATTTAATTCAAGTTCAGGATGTAAGACATACTTAAAAGATGATGTACTTTATGTCTTTGTTCCTGGCCAACCAGAATATGAATTATATCCAATAAAAGAACATGTTTTTGCATTTAAAATATTAGATGGTTACAAGGTTGAATTTAAAGTTAATAAAAAGGAAAAAGTAACTGAAATATCATTTATTCAACCAAACGGTACTTTTTATGCAAAGAGAGAAGATTAATTGGATTTAACAATTCTAAATCCAAAATGATTATTTCCTCTATTTTCAAAATCAGCAGCTCTAGAATAAGTTAATAATGTTGCAGAGTGGTAATTCCAAGAACCACCTCTTCTTACTCTTTTATTATCAGAGCTAGCAGTTGTATTAACAGGATCTTTTGAATTATTACT
>Ga0206678_10000037_pt1 | contig 75612 bp, 71 predicted proteins | sample M180m12015metaG_FD_155453 | JGI IMG/M metagenome (GOLD analysis project Ga0206678, IMG submission 155453) | Ammonia-oxidizing marine archaeal communities from Monterey Bay, California, United States - M1 80m 12015 | ecosystem: Environmental > Aquatic > Marine > Intertidal zone | place: USA... | reverse complement strand
TATAACAATTAATAAAATGAAATACTGGAAATTATTAGGACATGAGAGTGAACCAAAAGGGATTGGAAAGATCATGTCAATATGTTTGTTTATAGTACTTCTAAATGGTTACATTCTTGAGGGTTTCATTGATCATTATATACTAGACATCATAACATACACGTGTGTTGGTGTGTTTTTTATACTACTTGTGTACAATTTTATTAGAAAATATAGAGTTCAGAAAACTTTATAACTACTTGATTATAAGGTAGTTATCACTCAACAGTAACGGATTTAGCTAAATTTCTAGGTTGATCAACATTACAGCCTCTTAAGAGAGCAATATGATATGAAAGCAATTGAAGAGGGATATTAGTTAGAAGAGGAGTCAATTCATTAAAACACTTTGGTATTTCAATACAATAATCCGACAACTCTTTTACAGCAACATCTCCTTCAGTTACTATAGAGATTAATCTGCCTCCACGAGCTTTCACTTCTTGAATATTACTTAATACTTTCTCGTAGTTTCCTTTTCTTGTTGCAATCACTACTATAGGCATATCCTCATCTATTAATGCAATTGGACCGTGCTTCATTTCGGCCGCAGGATAACCCTCCGCATGAATGTAAGAAATTTCCTTTAATTTTAGTGCACCTTCTAAAGCAACTGGAAAATTATATCCTCTTCCTAAATATAAGAAATTTTTAGCATCTTTGAATTGCTGAGCAATTAACTCAATTTGACTATTAGTTTTTAAAACTTTTCGGACCTTATCTGGAATAAGATCTATTTCATTAATTATTTGATGGTATTCAGTTAAAGTAATATTACCTTTTAACTTACCGACTTTCAATGCTAATAAAATTAATACTATTACCTGTGTAGTAAATGCTTTAGTAGACGCAACTCCAATTTCTGGTCCAGCATGCGTATAAATACCTTCATGAGTTGTTCTAGCAATAGAGGAGCCAACAACATTACAAATACCTAAAACTGTAGCTCCCTTGCTTTTCGCAAGTTCTATAGCTGCTAAAGTATCTGCTGTTTCTCCAGATTGCGATATTGCAATAATCACATCATCATCATTAATAATTGGATTTCTATATCTAAACTCTGAAGCATACTCAACTTCAACAGGGATTCTTGTAAAATCTTCTAAAATATATTCACCAATTAAGCCAGCGTGCCAAGAAGTACCACAAGCTACAATAATTATTCGCTTTGTATTTATCAGTTTATTAGAATACTCAGAAATACCACCTAATTTAATTTCGTTATTTTTTAAATCCAAACGTCCACGCATTGTATCTACAATACTTTCAGGTTGTTCATATATTTCTTTTAACATAAAATGCGGGAAGCCATCTTTTTCAATATTTTCTAACTTTATTTCAAGTTTTTGAATATTAGGAGGCACCTTCTTATCATCGACAGTTTTTATATCGATTTTTTCATCACAGTTTAGACGAGCAATTTCACCATCCTGCAAATAAATTACCTCATCAGTATATTTGATAATAGGAGATGCATCAGAACCAACAAAAAACTCATTATCACTTACTCCTACTACTAAAGGACTTCCCTTACGTGCAACAATCAGCTCCCGATCATTTCCTTTTTCCATAATAACAATTGCATATGCTCCTACAACCTGAGTTAATGCCAGTCTTACTGCTTCGAAGAGAGTAACATTTTCACTCATTTTTACTTCTTCAATCAAATGAATAAGGACTTCAGTATCAGTATCACTGATAAAAACATGATTCTTTTGAATTAATACTTTTTTTAGTGAATCGTAATTTTCAATGATTCCATTATGTATAATAGAAAGTCTTCCATCGCCTGAGAGATGAGGATGCGAATTAATTTGATTAGGCTTTCCATGTGTAGCCCATCTAGTATGTCCAATTGAGATTGTTCCTGTTACATCTTTGTTCTCAACAAATAATTCAAGATCTGACACCTTCCCTTTTGTCTTAAATAATTTAAAATTTTTATTATTACCAATATTAACGCCGGTTGAATCATATCCTCTGTACTCTAATCGTTTCAACCCTTCCACCACAATTGGGTAGGCATCTCTATAACCTACATAAGCTACAATTCCACACATATTTTATAATATTGAATAATAAATTTCTAAATCAATTTCTCTACTGATAATAGTTCTGTTCGAGTTAACTACTGCCCCAGCAGGCAATAAATAAAGATCATTAGTATAAGATTCATTATTTAATAATTGAAAGAAATATCTTGTAATATTGAACTCATATCTTTCATTTTCTAAATTACCACCAAAATACACATCACCTCCTATAGTGAAATCTGATAAAAAGACATTATCTCCATCTTGATTTATTCTAACTAAAACTAATTTTTCATGTGCTGAGTATTCTGTTTGAGAACCATCTTTAAGTTTGAAAACAACACTCACTCTATTAATTACCTTATCCTCCAATACCGATTTGATAGAGTCTACATTATTAATTGACAGCTTAATTTTATACCCAGACATAGATTGAATATAGGCATTAGATTGATCTTGTATAAGATCGTATTCATTCTTTTGATTAAATAGGTTCATCCGCGCAACATCTCCTCCTAATTCAAAATCTAATGATAAAGTATCTCCGTCACTAGAATCATTATGATAATAGATTTTAAGAAAGGAATTTGTTCCATTAGGATTTAAATACAACATTGTGTTTTCTGCTTGAGCTAAAATACTAAGGCCTTTGAACTCCTGTAAGAAAGATTCATTATCTTGAAGTATATCAGACCCCAAATTAATGATTTGTTGTCCGAACTCATTTCTTAATTTAATTTTAATGAATGGATTTTCAGAATCATCAGATAAATTAAAACTTTCAATATTATCAATACTTCCAACAGAAAGGTCGTATGAATTACTGTAATAAACTGTGTCTTTGTGAAGGTCAGTCTGAATTTGAGTTAAGTCTAAACCACTGAATTCTTCAAGTTCACCATAATATCCAGAATATGAATATGACAAAATTACAGAATCAACAATAGGGTTTTCTCCTAAATCTGTATTGTTTTCGGTTAATAAAATCTGAGTACGAAATGCCCCAATATTTGACCCAAATACTGGATCGTTAATTTCTCCTAAAATTAATGTAATTGCTTTGTCTGTTCTAATTGAGTCTTCAGATTGAGTTAAGACATCAAAATCATTAAGATTATTATTTCCTAAAATAATCTTATCAGAAGCCGGTTGCACCTCAAGACCTATTGTGTTTGGGTCTGTGCAAGAAAATAAAAAAAAGCTAACAAGAAGAGCTGAAAAATATATTTTATTCATTTTCTTTATTCTCTAAAATTGATTCTTTGACACTATCTTCTTCTTTATCTATATATTGATCATAAAAATTCTGATAAGAATTAACATAGTCTTCATTACCAGGATAACTCATAAATGGTTTTTTAGAATTTTTGATATGTGTAAGCACGTCTTCATCTATCGTTGAGCTTGCTTGTACTACAGCGTCAGAATAATCTACTGCGAACTTATGCAGATTACTAATAGTTGATTTTTTAATATTAGAAACATCACTTTCCTCTAATTTCTCATATAATAACTTCTCAGTTATGTTTTCGCCTAACTCACCATTATAAGTATTATCAAAAACTGAATATATAACCTTAACATTATCAAATAATGGCTCATCAGCATAAAGTTTTTTAATGTACATAGGAACTAATGCAGAAAACCACCCCTGACAATGTATAATATCAGGTGCCCAACCAAGCTTTCTTACAGTCTCTATAACTCCCTTGCAGTAAAAAATTATTCGCTCATCATTATTAGTCATAAAATTACCTTCTGCATCATGAAACATCTGCTTACTTGGAAAATACTCTTCATTGTCTATAAAATAGACTTGCAATCTTAACTTTTGGATTGAAGCAACTTTTATAATTAACTGATGGTCAAAATCATCAATAATAAGATTCATCCCGGAAAGTCTAATTACTTCATGTAGCTGATGTCTTCTTTCATTGATTGTTCCAAATCTTGGCAAAAACATTCTGATATCTTTGCCACTTTCTTGTGTTTTCTGAGGCAGAAAACTTCCCACATCCCCCATAGATGTTTCACCTGTGTATGGAGTTATTTCCTGTGAAACATATAATACCCTTGGTTTTTTCATTGATTAGGTTTTTAGGTATGCAAAAATATATAAAAAATTGTGTAACATCAAAGCTTTTCAGTTAGTTTTGTTGTTAAAATAAATCTGAAATATCTATTTAAATGAAGATTGTTAAAACCACATCAGAGATTTTGTCTTTGCTACATAACTATAACAAAAAAAAGTCTATTGGATTTGTACCAACGATGGGAGCTCTGCATAAAGGGCACCTCTCTTTGATTGAAAGATCTAAAAAAGATTGTGACATTACTGTCTGTAGTATTTTTGTAAATCCAACTCAATTTAATAGCCAAGAAGATTTTAAAAATTATCCTAAGGAAATACATGTAGATATCCTTAAGTTACAAAAAGCTAATTGTGATATTGTATTTGTTCCTGAAAAAAGTGATCTTTACTCTAAGAACGAAAAAGCTAAAGAATATAACTTTGGAAAATTATCTAGTGTCATGGAAGGCGAATATCGCATTGGCCACTTTAATGGAATGGCAACAATTGTTGAGAAATTTTTAAATATTATTCAGCCAACCAAAGCATTTTTTGGAGAGAAAGATTTACAGCAATTACAGATTGTAAAAGAACTTGTTAAAAAAGAAAAAATATCTACTGAAATAATTGGGATATCTACAATTAGAGAACTTAATGGATTGGCAAAAAGCTCAAGGAATAAACTATTAACAGTTAAACAAAAAAGCGAGGCATCATTAATTTATAAATGTCTTTGCTATTGTAATGAGAAAAAGAGTTTAGGAATCACTAAATTGAAAGATTATATTTATACTAGTTTTAATAAAAACAAATATGTAGAGTTGGAATATGTTGAGTTTGTATGTCTTAAAACTTTGCAACCAATTCAAAATTGGAATGAAGAAAATACTAATGCCATTTGCATAGCCGCATATGTGAATAATGTACGATTAATTGACAATATAATTTTATAATTTTGCAAAATGTCTAAACAATCAATTTTCAAGATTTTAAAATTTGTTGGTTCTCTTTCTTTATCTGCAGTTATTATATATTTTCTTTTTAAAAATCAAGACCCAGTAAAATTACTTCAAGAAATACAAATGGTTGACGGGAAATGGGTGTTTTTTTCAATGGTATTTGGAAGTTGGGCAATAGTAAATAGAGGATTACGTTGGATCGTTCTTATTGATGCTTTAGGTTACACATCATCAAAGTGGAACTCTGTTTCAGCAGTTGCATTTTCTTACTTTACTAATCTTTTTCTTCCTAGGGCAGGAGAAATCTCAAGATGCACTGCACTTAACCAAGCTGAAAGAATTCCAGTTGACAAACTGTTTGGGACAATTATTGTAGAAAGAGTAATTGATTTTATCTTTTTATTTGTCTTAATATTTCTAACTATGATTTTTAAGTTTAATGATATATTTAATTTCTATCTAAAGATTTCATCTCAAAAAAATGGAAGTTTTAATTCTAATAACATTATACAATTTGGAACAATTGTTTTAGCATTTATACTAATTGTTATTATTACTAAAAAGTATCTTCAAAAAACATCTTTTTATGTTAAAATAGAAGAATTTATTTCTGGTATTAAAATAGGATTCAAGAGTATTAAAAATATTAAAAACAAATCATCATTCTGGTTTCACACTTTTAGTATCTGGATCATGTATTTTTTAATGACATACATTTGCTTTTTTTGTATGGAGGAAACATCTAATTTAACAGCTGGAGATGGATTATTCCTGCTTGTTTTGGGAGGAATTGGGATGGTTATTCCAACTCCTGGTGGCATAGGCTCTTATCATGCAATAATGATGATTGGACTATCAGTACTTGGCGTAGGAACTATCTATTTAGGTGAAGGGGGAGACCCTTCAAATCCAGCACTACTTTTCCCAACAATAGTACATATTGCTCAGACATTAGTTGCACTTATAACAGGCTCAATTGGCTTATTAATTCTATTTTTATCAAAAAAGAAAACTAATGTCACATCTAACTAACATAAAAAGTAAGCTGTTCTCTATTGAAGAGTTAGAAGATAAAATAGGTACTTGGAGAGAAAATGGTGATAAAATTATATTTACTAATGGATGTTTTGATATTGTTCATAAAGGTCATATTGAAGTGTTAGCAAAAACAGCTGATCTAGGCAATAAGTTAATTATAGGTCTTAATTCAGATAACTCAATAAAAAAAAATAAAGGCAGTACGCGTCCAATTGTAGATGAACAAGCTAGAGCTTTTTTACTTGCATCTCTTTGTTTTGTTGATGCTATTATTTTATTTTCTGAAGAAACTCCAATTAATTTGATCAAGATTCTAAAACCTGATGTTTTGGCTAAAGGGGGAGACTACACAATTGAAACTATCATTGGTCATAATGAGGTTAAAAATTATAATGGTGAAGTAGTACTTGTGCCATTTATAGATGGTTACTCTACAACAGATATTATAGAAAAAATTAAGTCTATCTAATGGCAAAAAAGAAAACTCAATCTGCATTTTTTTGCCAAAGTTGTGGCACACAATCTCCGAAATGGCTTGGAAAATGTCCGCAATGTAATGAATGGAATACTTTTGTAGAGGAAATAATTACAAAAAATAATGATCCTAATGGTAGTTTTAAAAGCACTAAAATAAATAAACCAACACTAGTAAGTAATATTGATTATACAAATGAAAAACGAATAGTAACAAATGACAATGAGCTTAATAGAGTTCTTGGTGGTGGTATAGTTCCAGGATCACTCATTCTATTAGGGGGTGATCCTGGAATTGGGAAGTCAACTTTATTATTACAATTTGCACTAAGTTCAAAAAGCAAAAAAATATTATATGTTTCTGGAGAAGAAAGTGAAAAGCAAATTAAAATGCGAGCAGAACGTATTAACAGAAACTCTGAACATTGTTATATTTTAACAGAAACATCAACTCAAAATATCTTTCAGCAAATAGAAAAATTACAGCCTGATATACTAGTGGTTGACTCAATACAAACATTACACACCGCTAATATCGACTCATCTCCTGGAAGTGTTTCTCAAATAAGAGAATGTACTGCTGAACTTATCAAATATGCAAAAGAAACTAGTACTGCTGTTTTCTTAATAGGCCATATTAATAAAGATGGAGCAATTGCAGGGCCAAAAATATTAGAGCATATGGTTGATACTGTACTTCAGTTTGAGGGTGACAGAAACCATGTGTATAGAATTCTTAGAACAATAAAAAATCGATTCGGATCAGCATCTGAACTAGGTGTTTACGAAATGAATCAAGAAGGATTAAGAGAAGTAAGCAATCCCTCAGAAATTTTAATTTCAGAAAGAGATGAAGCAACAAGTGGTGTAGGAATTGCAGCTACTATTGAAGGTGCAAGACCACTTTTGGTTGAGATTCAGTCACTAGTAAGTTCTGCTGTATATGGGACTCCGCAACGATCTGCAACAGGATATGATACCAAACGAATGAATATGCTTCTTGCAGTTCTTGAGAAAAGATGTGGATTCAGATTAGGTGCTAAAGATGTTTTCTTAAACATTACAGGTGGAATTAAAATTGATGATACTGCAATCGACTTAGCTGTAGTATGCTCTATTTTATCATCAGATCATGATTTAGCTTTAAACACTTTAACATGCTTCGCAGGAGAAATTGGTCTCTCAGGAGAAATAAGAGCTGTAAATAGAATTGAAAGCAGAATTGCTGAAGCGGAAAAACTTGGATACAATAAAATTATAATTTCTAAATACAATAAATTTAATCCAAAAGGCTTCAACATTGAAATAATCCAATGCGGTAAAATTGAACAAGTTTTTAAGCTATTGTTTTAATCTATTAATAAAATTAAATAGCTCGAATAGCACGTAAATATTACTATTCATCATCAAAACCAATAATTAAAGAATTTGATTTGTATGATCTTTAGTTTTAACTTTTTTAATAATATCTTCAATTATTCCATTTTCATCAATGATAAAAGTTGTTCGATTGATTCCCATGTATTCTTTCCCCATAAATTTTTTAAGACCCCAAACTCCGTAATCCTCAACTACCTTTTTATCTTCATCAGAAATCAGTGGAAAGGGCAATTCGTATTTTTCTATGAATTTAATATGTCTAGAAGGACTGTCCATAGAACAACCAAGTACTACATAGTCATTATCTAAAAGTGATTGATAATTATCTCTAAGATTACACGATTGGGCAGTACATCCTGGTGTCATATCCTTTGGATAAAAATAAAGAACTACTTTCTTTCCTTTATACTGTTCTAAAGTAATTCTATCATTATTTTGATCTACAGAATTAATTCTAGGAGCTGTATCTCCAATTTTTAAGTTTTTCATTTTTATACTTTTATAGTGTACCTCGCTTTTCTTGTTCTCTTTCTATAGATTCAAATAAAGCTTTGAAATTACCTGCCCCAAAACCTCTAGCACCTACCCTTTGAATAATTTCAAAAAATAATGTTGGTCGATCTTCAACTGGTTTTGTAAATATTTGCAACAAATATCCTTCCTCATCTGCATCTATCATAATTCCAAGACCTTTTAATGTATCAATATCTTCTTTAAGTTTGTGGTTGTGTGTTTCTAGCCTTAATGGTACTGCCTTGTAATATTCATCTGGTGGTGTAGACAAGAATTCAATGCCTCTTGATCTCAGTTTACTAACAGTAGTAATAATATCATCAGTAGCAACAGCAATATGTTGAACTCCAGCTCCCTCATAAAAATCAAGGTACTCCTCAATTTGTGATTTTTTCTTTCCTTCTGCTGGTTCATTAATTGGGAATTTTATACGGCCATTTCCATTACTCATTACTTTACTCATTAAAGCAGAGTATTCAGTATTGATTTGCTTGTCATCAAAAGATAAAAAATTTACAAAGCCCATAACATCTTCATAAAACTTTACCCATTTATTCATTTCATTCCATCCAACATTACCTACCATATGATCAATAAATTTCAATCCAGTAGGCTCTGGATTATATTCAGATTCCCATTTTTGATATCCAGGAAGAAAAGTTCCTTTGTAATTTTTACGCTCAACAAATAAATGAACTGTCTCACCATATGTATATATACCAGAGCGAATAACTTCTCCATGTTCATCTTTTTCAATAGTTGGAGACATGAAAGATTTTGCACCTCTAGAAGTTGTTTCCTTCCATGCCTTTGTTGCATCATCTACCCATATTGCAATTATTTTAACCCCATCACCATGCTTTACAATATGATCATTAATTTGAGATTTTGAGTTTAATGGTGTTGTTAAAACAATCTTAATTTTATCTTGCTTTAAAACATAAGAAGCATATTCTCTATTATCTGTTTCAAGTCCTTTGTAAGCATAAGATTGAAAACCAAATGCTGATTTATAAAAGTGTGCTGCTTGCTTTGCATTTCCAACATAAAACTCAATATAATCAGTTCCTAGTAGCGGAAGAAAATCTTTAGCATCTTTAAATATCTTTTCCAATCCATACTCAACATTCTCTATATTACTCATTATTATTTAATTTTTATCATTTTATAGCCACGACTCATGGTACTTTCCATCAGATAACTCGATCGCTGATTTTGTTAATTTTAATGGCGCAAACGTATCAACCATTACAGCTAGCTCATCAGTTTTAGTTTGACCAATACTTCTTTCCATTGCTCCGGGATGAGGGCCATGCGGAATTCCAGCAGGATGTAAAGAAATATTTCCTTGCTCAACATGATTCCTACTCATAAAATCTCCATCTACATAATATAGGACCTCATCAGAATCAATATTTGAATGGTTGTATGGTGCAGGAATAGATTCAGGATGATAATCATACATCCGTGGACAAAATGAACAAATTACAAATCTACTTGTTTCAAAAGTTTGATGCACAGGAGGTGGCTGATGTACTCTGCCAGTAATTGGTTCAAAGTCATGAATTGAAAAAGCGTAAGGAAAATTATATCCGTCCCAACCTGCTACATCAAAAGGATGTGATGCATAAGTATACTCATGAATCATTTGCTCCTTCTTGATTTTGATTATAAAATCACCTTGCTCATCATGAGTTTCTAAATTATTTGGAACTCTTATATCTCTCTCACAGTAAGGAGAATTTTCCATTAACTGACCAAAATGATTTCTGTATCTTTTTGGAGTATAAACTGGAGTGTATGATTCGACAATAAACAATCTATTATCAGATGTGTCAAATTTCATTGTATAAATCATTCCTCTAGGTATTACAAGGTAATCTCCCTCTTTAAATTTTAAATTTCCTACAAAAGTTCTAAGAGTACCTGTTCCTTTATGAACAAAAATCACCTCATCCCCATCCGTATTTTTATAAAAATAATCTTCTTGCAAGTTTTTTGGTGCTGACAAAAGTATATTTAAATCATTATTAATTAAAATAGAAATTCTACTTTCTAGATGATCAGCAATCTTTGGCGCTTGAAAACCTTTTAATAAGTATGATTTCATATTTTTATCTACTGCTATTTCAGGAGAAACAGAATACGGGTCTTTAATAGATTTAACCTGAGTTGGTCTATGCAAATGATACAGCAAAGAAGACATACCATCAAAACCTATAGTGCCAAACAACTCTTCATAATGTAAATTCCCATCTTCTTTCTTAAAGGTAGTATGCCTTTTGTGTGGCATTTTACCTAGCTTATGATATCTTGGCATATGGCGTTTCTTTTTGCAAATATATATTTTAATATAGAAAGTATAAGTATCTTTATTAACACTAAAATATAAATTGATATTTTTGCATACAATGAAATTACTGAGTTATATGATAAGCGATTCCAAGATTGTTCAAGTTGGAGTTTTAAAGTCTGATATTATCTTCAATATGAATAGTTGTTTTGGTGACATCTCAATGATAGATTTATTACAAGTTAAAGATTATAAGGCAAAAATTGAAACTACAATTAAAAATAAACAATGTGTTCAGCATAGTATTAGCAGTGTTACATTGTTACCTCCAATTCCAAAACCAAATTCATTACGAGATGCTTATGCTTTCAGGCAGCACGTAAGTACTTCAAGAACTAATAGAGGATTAAAAATGATTCCTGAATTTGATGAGTTTCCAGTGTTTTATTTTTCTAATCAAAATACCATCTATGCAGATAATGAGAAGATAGAGTTAATGCCTGACCATTTTGAAAAACTTGATTATGAATTAGAAATAGCAGTTGTAATTGGTAAAGGTGGAAAGAATATACTCTCAAAAGATGCAGATAAACATATAGCAGGATTCTGTATATTTAATGATATTAGTTGTAGAAGATTACAAACGGAAGAAATGAAACTTAATTTGGGGCCTGCTAAAGGAAAAGATTTTGCTTCTGTATTAGGTCCATATTTAGTAACTTCAGAAGAAATAATTAGTAACTGTATAGCAACACCATTTGGCAATAAGTATAATTTAGAAATGAGATGTACTGTAAACGGCGAGTTGCTATCTGAAGGAAATACCGTTGATATGAACTGGACATTCGCAGAAATTATTGAAAGAGCGTCATATGGTGTAGAGCTTTATACTGGTGACATTATTGGTTCAGGAACTGTAGGCACGGGTTGCCTACTCGAACTTAATGGAACTGAAAAAATAAAAAACCCAAACTATTGCGAAAAATGGTTAAAAGAAGGAGATATAGTTGAAATGGAAGTTGAGGGGCTTGGAAAAATTACAAATAAGTTAGTTAAATCAAAATCTACACACTCTATTTTAAAACTAAAGAAATGATTAAAACTATAGACATCACCAACGGAGAAACTGATGGTTTGTACAAATATCTTTCATCAGCAATCACACCAAGGCCAATTGCTTTAGTAAGTACTATTGATAAAAATGGAAATAAAAATTTAGCCCCATTTTCATTTTTTAACATATTTTCTGTGAATCCTCCAATAATGATATTCTCTCCAGTTAAAAGTGCACGATTTGGAAATAATAAAGATACATTAGAAAATGTTAAACAAATTAGGGAATGTGTAATTGGTTTAGTAAATGAAAATATAGCTCAACAAGTATCTTTAGCATCATGTAGTTTTGACAAGGATATCAATGAATTTGAAAAGGCTGGTTTAATAGAAGTAAAATCTGATTTAGTAAAACCTTCTAGAATAAGTGAATCTCCTATTAATTTTGAATGTAAAGTAAATGACATTATTACTCTTGGAGATGAAGGTGGAGCAGGAAATCTAGTTCTAGCACAGATATTGAAAATTCACATTGATAAATCTATATTAGATGTAAATGAAGATATAGACCCTTTTAAACTAAATATTGTTAGTAGATATGGGGGAGATTGGTATGGAAAAACAACAAAAGACTCATTATACAAAATAGCGAAACCTATATCTAAAGTTGGAATGGGAGTTGATAGACTACCTAATTCTATAAAAAATTCATCTATTTTAAGTGGCAGTGACTTAGCTATATTAGCCTCTATTGAAGAAGTGCCAATTAAAAATGATTTACAATCTAATACAAATAGAAATTTAGAAGAAAAACATATATTAGCAAAGCAATTCTTGAAAGAAGGAAATGCTCTAGAAGCATGGAAAATATTATTATAAACAATTAAAAATAAAAAACTTATGTCATTCGAATTACCAAAATTACAATATGATTACAGCGCATTAGAACCTCACATTGATGCAAAAACTATGGAAATTCACCATAGTAAACATCATAATGGATATACAACAAATTTAAACAATGCCTTAAAAAATTCTGATCTTAAAAATAAATCAATTGAAGAAATATGTGCAAGCCCGCAGCTGAGCGGTGCTTTAAGAAATAATGGTGGTGGTTATTATAATCACTGTATGTTCTGGCAGATTATGAGCCCTAATGGTGGCGGTCATCCAACTGGATTAATTGCAGATGCTATAGAATCTGAATATGGAGGGTTTGAAAATTTTCAAAATGAATTTTCAAAGGCAGCAGCAACTAGATTTGGATCTGGATGGGCATGGTTAGGAGTTAAAAATGGGAAACTGTCTATATGTTCAACAGCCAATCAAGACAACCCATTAATGCAAGGGGAGTGTGGATGTACACCAATAATGTGTATTGATGTTTGGGAACATGCATACTACCTTAATTATCAGAACAGAAGGCCTGATTATATTTCAGCTTTCTTCAATGTTGTTAATTGGGAAGAAGTAAACAAAAGATACGAAGCAGCTTTATAATATTTTTATAAATTTGCCAAACTTAATAAACAAACAAATCAAAATGAAAAACAAATTATCACTTTTAACATTACTAGCATTTTTTCTTTTAGGATCTTATAATCTCTACAGTAGAGCACAAGATGACTCTGAAGAAACTGGATATGAAGATGATTACGCTTACGAAGATGAAGATGACTACTCGTACGAAGATGAGGTAGACTACTCTGACGAAGATGAAGACGTAGAGGCTGATGAAAACATTGAGACTGCTGAAGGAAATGTTGAAAAAGAAGAGATATCTGCTACAGAAGAAACTACTATACAGTCAGCATCTTTCCATCAAATAATTAAACAAAAATTTATTGAAGGAGGTCCTGGTTTTATGGGTATTGTACTGTTATGTTTGATATTAGGTTTAGCATTAGCTATAGAACGAATAATATATCTAAATATGGCAACTACAGATACAGATAAATTATTAAATAATGTTGAAGGCGCATTACAATCTGGTGGAGTAGATGCTGCAAAAGAAGTTTGTAGAAACACAAATGGGCCAGTAGCCTCAATATTTTATCAAGGATTAGAAAGATCAAATGAAGGAGTTGAAATGGTTGAAAAATCTATTGTTTCATATGGCTCCGTCCAAATGGGACTTTTAGAAAAAGGCTTGTCATGGATATCATTATTTATTGCCCTGGCTCCAATGCTTGGATTCATGGGAACAGTAATTGGTATGATTGGTGCATTTGATGCAATTGAAGCTGCAGGTGATATTTCTCCATCATTAGTAGCTGGAGGTATTAAAGTTGCATTACTTACTACTGTTTTTGGTCTTATAGTAGCTATGATACTCCAAATATTTTATAATTATCTGATTGCAAAAGTTGATTCATTAGTAAATTCTATGGAAGATGCATCAATTTCACTAATTGATTTATTAGTTAAAAATAAATAAGCATGGAAAACTTAATTAATATTGGAATAATTGTAACTTACTCTATGGTGGCTTTTGCAGCACTAGCAACTATTGGTTTTGGAGTAAAGAAAATGCTACAAAACACTGAAAATGCAAAGAAAACAATTTACACAATTGTTGGGCTTATTGTTATATTAATCATAGCATACCTTTTTGCATCAGATGCAACTGCAGGTTATGAAAAATATAAAACTACAGCAAAAACATCTAAGCAGGTAGGTATGGGTTTAATAACATTTTACTTCCTGATTTTTAGTGCTGTCATTGCAGTAGTTTATTCTGAACTATCAAACGTCTTTTCTAAATAATGGCAATTAATAGAAGAGGATTACCAGAAATTAATGCAGGTTCAATGGCAGATATTGCATTCTTATTGCTTATATTTTTCTTGGTAACAACAACAATGGATCAAGATACTGGTATAAACAGAAAGCTGCCACCTATGCCTGATTCTGAACAAGAAACACCTCCAGAAATTAATGCTAAAAATATATATGTTGTGTTAATAAACTCAAACAATCAACTTTTGGTAGAAGGAGAAATGATGCAGATATCAGACTTAAAAGCTGGTGCAAAACAATTTATCAATAATAATGGCATGGACCCTAGGTCTTCGGACAATCCAGAAAAAGCTATTATATCCTTACAAAACGATAGAGGCACAGAATACAAAACTTACATAAGGGTACAAAATGAACTTGCTGCAGCATATACAGAACTTAGAAATGATGCATCACTGGGTAAATTTGGAGAACGATATGCTGATCTAGATAAAATAAAGCAAAAAGAAATTAGAAAAATGTATCCTCAAAAAATATCTGAGGCTGAACCTAAAAATATAGGCGGAAATGAGTAAATTTAGAAAAAATGGAAAAAAAGGTATGCCAGCCATTTCAACTGCCTCATTACCAGACATTGTATTTATGCTTCTTTTCTTTTTTATGGTTACAACCGTAATGCGTGAAACAACATTATTTGTTAAAGTGCAAACTCCTAAAGCAACAGAAATCAAAAAACTTGAAAAAAAGTCATTAGTTAGCTATATCTATATTGGATCACCAATTAAAAGACTTCAAGCTTCTTATGGTTCGGCTGCTCGAATACAATTAAACGATGCGTTTGCAACTGTTGAAGAAATTCAAGAATTTATTGCTACGGAACAACAAGCTAGAGATGAAAAAGAAATTCCATATATGACAACTTCAATAAAAGCAGATGAAACTGCAAAAATGGGGATCATTACTGATGTAAAACAGGAATTAAGAAAAGCAAATGCTTTAAAAATTAATTACTCCACAAGAAAAGGGACTTACTAAATCTATAAGTTTACATTTTTGATAGAAGACTTTTTTCAGTTTTCTTTTTTTGTGTTTTTATAAAACAAATATAATAGTAAGGCAACTGCAATAAATGAAAATGTTGCAGACATAAGATTAACTTTTTCTTCCGAAAAAAGAGCATATGATCCTGTTTCTATGTTTATAGCTTTATATGATAGGATAACAGCAAGTGCATTATTAACAAAATGTGCAATAATAGGAATCCATAAATTTTGACTCCAAAATAGCAGATAACCTAGCAAAACACCAAGAACAAATCGAGGTAATAGTCCGTGAAAATGTAAATGTACTGCACTGAATAAAAAAGCAGTTAAAAGAATTGATAAATGTATATTATTAAATAAGTTACTTAATTGTTTTTGCAAATAGCCTCTAAAAAATAACTCCTCACCTATTGCTGGTATAATAGCAATGATAAAGAGATTATATGCTAAGTCAAAGAGACTATTCATTCTTAAAAAAGCTCTGACAATTGGCTCACTATCGTTATTTAAAAAAATTAAAAAATCAGGAACGGGAATCTGCATATTCCATTCTAATAGCAAGCTAATAAATGGTGGAATAAGAAACATAATTGCAAGAACTAATAAAAAATTCTGCCTATTTATTTGATTACGAAAATTGAGATTAAAGTTTGTTACATATGAATACAATAAAATAGGTATAATAAATAATCCTAATCCGCTTAATAGTTGTATTGCTTTTAAATAATTAACATATGAATAATTTGATAAATCTCTGTTGGCAATATCAAAATCACTAAATATCATATTAGTAATAAAAATTCCTATTAAAGTAATTATAAAAATAGAAATTAAAACTATTAAGAATAATAAACTTAATTTGTTAAAAGATGACTTATTTTTATAGAGTGCTTTAAATCTCAAGATTATGTATTTTTGCTGAAATGTGTGTAAAGATAGGAAATATAGATATAGGTGAGTTCCCGTTACTTTTAGCTCCGATGGAAGATGTTAGTGATCCTCCTTTCCGTGCTCTCTGCAAACAACATGGTGCAGATGTATTATATACGGAATTTATTTCATCAGAAGGACTAATTCGTGACGCTGAGAAAAGTACAATGAAGCTAGACATCTATGATTTCGAACGTCCAATTGGCATACAGATTTTTGGATATGATATTGAATCCATGAGATTAGCTGCCAAAATCTGTGAAAAAGCTAATCCAGAATTTATAGATATCAATTACGGATGCCCTGTTAAAAAAGTTGCAAACAAAGGAGCTGGTGCTGGGATTTTAAAAGATATTCCGAAAATGGTTAAAATGACTAAAGAAATTGTAAACAGCACTAATTTACCAGTAACGGTAAAGACAAGATTAGGATGGGATGAAAACACTAAATATATTGTAGATGTAGCTGAAAGGTTACAAGATGTAGGGATACAGGCTTTATCAATTCATGGAAGGACTAGAAAACAAATGTATAAGGGAGAAGCTGACTGGACTTTAATTGGTGATGTAAAGAACAATCAACGTATGCATATACCTATTTTTGGTAATGGGGATATTAGCACTGTGGAAAATGTAGTAGAAGTAAAAAATAAATATGGTATTGATGGAGTGATGATAGGAAGAGCAGCTATAGGAAATCCATGGATATTTAATGAAATAAAACATTTTCTTAAAACAGGAAATCATCTTGCAAGACCAGTCATTGCTGATAGAGTTGATGCTTGTAAAAAACATCTTGAGCACTCAATTGAATGGAAAGGAAAAATTCTTGGTATAGCTGAAATGAAACGACATTATTCTAACTATTTTAAAGGAATACCTCATTTCAAAGATTACAGAATAAAAATAATTACATCTGAATGTACAGATAAAATTTTTGAATTGCTTGATGAAATAAAGTTAAAATTTTAATTATTAAATATTTTCTTACTTATAATTTTAACTGGATACCATGATGCAAGCAAGCCAATTAAAACTACCGTTATTATTACAAAGAAGATATCTAATACTTTTACGGATACTGGATATGATTCTACCATAAAGCTACCACTACCCATACTTATAAAACCAAACTTGTACTGCAAAAAGGAAAATCCTAATCCCAAAAAAAGTCCTAGTAATAATCCTGATAAAATTGTTAGCATTGATTTTTTAAAAAAAATAGATTCTATTTTATTTTTTGTAACACCAAAACTTTTAAAAGTTAAAATGTCATTTCGCTTATCAATCATTAACATTGTTAATGAGCCAATTATATTAAATGTTGATATAATTAAAATTAAAAGTAAGATAAGAAAAACTGCTAGTTTCTCAGTATTTAATATCTTATAAAGAAAATCTTGTTGTTGCACTCTATTTTTCACTTCAAAATCATCGCCAAGTCTTTCTTGTAAATAATCTTTAATCTCATTAACTTTATATTGATTTTTAACTTTTATTTCAATTGCTGAGATTAGGTTTTTTCTATCTGCCAAATTTTGAAGAAAATCTAAATTTGTAATTATGTATTGGCGATCTAAATCAGCTTGTACACTAAAAATACCTACTGGGATAACTGATGCCTGCGTAAAAGCTGTTTGAGGGTTTAGTAAAGTTTTTGCAGATCTATTTGGAACAAAGATTTTTAAATGATCTAAAATACTCCCAAATCCCATAGACAAATAATACGCAACACCTTGGCCAATAACAGAAGTACTAGTATTTTTAGTTGAATCAATATATCTGCCATTAACTAATAAATCATCAAAATTAGTGAGGTTTTTGTATGAATTTGAAACCCCTTTTGCTGTAGCAATAAATTCTTTTTGATTGTATTTCAAAAGAACTTTTTCTTCAAGAACATATGCTTTTTCTATTATTTCATTGTGACTAATATCAATACTATCTACATTAAATACTTTTCCTTTAAGAGCTGTTATCTTAATGTCAGGGTCAAATGAGTTATACATTTTTAAAATTAAATCTTCAAAACCATTAAATACAGATAATAAAATAATTAATGCAGCTGTTCCAATTGCTACTGCTATCAAAGAAACCCAAGAGATAATATGTATAAAATTTTTATGCTTGCTGGTATTGAAATATCGTTTCGCAATGAAAAATGAAAAATTCATTCTAATTTATTTTTTCAAAAGAATATCAATCTCTTCAGCATATGCAGCTGAATCATCCAAAAAAAATTCTAAAATTGGTACAATTCTAAGTTGATGCCTAACCAAGTTACCAAGACTTTTTCTAATTAAACCACTATGGCTTTTGATGACTTTTAATGCCTCTTTAGGCTCTTCTGCAGGAAAAATACTTAAAAATACGTTAGCATTTGCTAAATCAGGAGAGACTCTAACAATAGTAACACTCACCATTGTATTTCCAATCAAAGCATGTGCTTCTTTATGAAAGATCGATGCTAGTTCCTTTTGTAATAATCGAGATACTTTTTTTTGTCTTGTTGATTCCATATTGCCAAAAATAAGGAATATTGACTACTTTTGTACTATGTATTATTTTTTCAGAATAATAAAATATATAAAACCGTATACATCTTACGCAATATTAAATGTTATATCAAACATTGTAAGTGTTTTATTTTCTTTGGTATCTCTTACAATGATAATTCCGTTTCTAGGAATTCTATTTGAAACTCAAGAAAAAGTATATAATCCGCAGCCTTTTAGTTTTAATACAGAATCTATCAAAGAAAATTTTTATGCAATTATTAGCTCTGTTATTGATGAAAAAGGAAAGTTAGAAGCGCTTCTTTTTATCTGTATTTTAGTTCTAATCACATTCTTTTTTAGAAATCTTTTTAGATATTCTTCTTTATATTTTCTCACTCCAATTCGTAACGGAATTGTGCACGATTTAAGAACAGATTTACATAAAAAAATTATTTCACTACCTCTACCCTTTTTCACAGAAAAAAGAAAGGGAGATTTAACTTCTAGGTTAACTTCAGATCTTGTTGAAATTGAGTGGAGTATAATGAGTTCACTTGAGATGATCTTTAAAGATCCATTAAACATAATTATTTACCTAACTACATTAATTATTATAAGTCCACAATTAACAATATTTGTTGTTATTTTATTGCCATTAACTGGTATATTAATTGGTGTAATAGGAAGATCTCTGAAAAAATCATCAGATAGGGGACAAAATAAAATGGGAGATCTACTTTCTATAATTGATGAAAATATTTCTGGACTAAGAATCATTAAAGCGTTTGATGCAGAACATCATATAAACTCTAATTTTGAAAGAGAAAGCAGAAACTATAAAAAAATAATGACCAAACTACTTAGAAAGAAAGATTTGTCTTCACCAATGAGTGAGTTTCTTAGTACAATTGTTTTAGTAATTGTAATGTGGTTTGGTGGTCAACTTGTTTTAATGGGAGAAGGTAATCTATCAGCTGAAGAATTCATTGGATATATTTTAATCTTTTCTCAAATTATTCCGCCTGCTAAATCGTTAACAAGTTCATATTACTTTATTCAAAAAGGAAGTGCTGCTGCTCAAAGAATCTATGAAGTTCTAGATACTGAAAATCAAATTTCTGATGCAGTTAATCCAAAGCATATAAAATTACTGAATACCCAAATTGATTTTAAAAATATTTCATTCAAGTATGATAATACAGAAGTATTGAAGAATATTAATTTCAGTATTGAAAAAGGGAAAATGATTGCTTTAGTTGGACAATCAGGTAGTGGGAAATCTACTTTAGCTGATTTATTAGCACGTTTTTACGACCTTGAAAAAGGAAAAATTCTAATCGACAATCATGAAATTAAGTCGATTGCATTAACTGATTTAAGAAGATTAATGGGTATTGTTAGTCAAGAATCTATTTTATTTAATGATACCATTTATAATAATATTCGACTAGGAAAACTTGATGCGTCTAAAGATGAAATTATAAATGCAGCTAAGGTTGCAAATGCACATCAATTTATTTTAGATTCTAAGAATGGATATCAAACAAATATTGGTGATAGAGGAAATAAATTATCCGGTGGACAAAAACAAAGAATAAGTATTGCTAGAGCTGTATTGAAAAATCCTGAAATTCTTATTTTAGATGAAGCAACATCTTCGCTAGATACTGAATCTGAAAAATTAGTTCAAAATGCTCTTGAAAAACTAATGAAAGCTCGCACATCACTAGTAATAGCTCACAGACTTTCAACAATTAAAAATGCTGATGAGATTATTGTTTTAGACAAAGGTGTTATCGTAGAGAGGGGTACGCATGATGATTTAATATCAAAAAATGGACATTACAAAAAACTATCTAAGCTTCAATCTTTTTCTTAGTACAAGAAACTATTATATGGGTATCGCTTTTCATGTAATTCCTTAATTCTGCTATACATTTCATTTTTCAGTTCCTCAAAGTGAGTTTTATTGAGTGCAGAAATAAACATAGTATTGGTTTCTATCTTAGACATCCAAGTTTTTTTCAAATCTTCTAAAGAGTTATTTTCTTTTGTTGATGGAGTGAGATCATCTTCTTCTTTCTTAATAAACTTGTAGGCATCAATTTTATTAAATACAATAAGCGTAGGTTTATTATTGGCTCCAAGTTCCGCAATAGTTTTGTTAACGACATCAATATGGTCTTCAAAGTTTGGATTTGAAATATCCACTAAATGAATCATAAAGTCTGATTCTCTAACTTCGTCCAGTGTAGATTTAAAGCTTTCAACTAATTGATGCGGTAATTTTCGAATAAATCCAACTGTATCAGTTAATAGAAACGGAAGATTACCTATCACCACTTTACGAACAGTAGTGTCTAGAGTGGCAAATAATTTATTCTCAGCAAAGACTTCAGACTTAGCTAACCTATTCATTAGCGTTGATTTTCCTGCATTAGTATATCCAATCAATGCTACCCTTATAAGATGTTCTCGACCCTTTCTCCTTGTATGTGATTGTTTATCAATTTTTTTTAATTTCTTTTTTAATAAAGTAATTTTGTCTCTTATTATCTGACGATCTGTTTCAATTTGTGTTTCCCCAGGACCTCTCATGCCAATACCTCCTTTTTGGCGTTCTAAGTGAGTCCATAAACCAGTTAATCTTGGCAATAAATATTGATATTGTGCAAGCTCGACCTGTGTTCGTGCTTGAGATGTCTTCGCTCGACTAGCAAAAATATCAAGGATCAAATTACTTCTATCTAAAATTTTAACTTTTCCTTCAAGTGCTCTTTCTATATTTTTCATTTGAGAGGGAGTTAAGTCATCATCAAAAATAACTGAGTCAATATTATGATCCTCAACAAAAATTTTAATTTCCTCAATTTTTCCTTTGCCAATGAATGTTTTATTATTAGCTGAAGATAATCTTTGCGTAAATAATTTCACAGGCTTAGCTCCAGCTGTTTTTGCTAGAAATGATAATTCGTCTAGATATTCGTATGCCTGATCCTTAGCTATATCAGGTGTTATTAAGCCAATTAAAACGGCTTTCTCCATTTTAAAAATTAATTAGTTGAAAAAAAGTCAATTATTTGGACCTATTCGCAATGAAACTTCTTATAAAATATACAAAAGCTGTTAATGAAGAGAGCATCATAATAGAAACTCTAAATAAGCCAATTCCTCCTTTTTCAATTTGAGAACCTAATGGTTTTCCAAGTCCTATTAATATTAACACTGTTACCAGAACACCAATATGTGCAATAACCTTGTTACTATTCTTTATACCCTTACTACAGAGTAATAGAATAAATCCAAAAATTACGGGTATTAAAGCTGTCATTGACATACCTGTTTCAGGCATAGGAGTATTTACATCTATAAATCCCCACAATCCAAAGATCATGAGAATTAAACTATTGATGGAGTTAATTTTATGTACTTTCATTTTATTTTTTTTATTTAACAAATTAACAAATAAAATTCAACTTAATTTGGTATTTTCACGGCATTAATTTGTTTAAATTATGATTTTAAGAATAGCAGTCATTCTATTTTTTTGCACACAAATTTTTGCGCAAAATATAAAACCTACTAATGGTGTCTCTGAAAATTATCAACCAATATTCGCTTTTAAAAATGCTAATATCATTATAAGTCCTAATACTAAATTAGAAAATGCAACATTATTGATTAAAGGAAATAGAATTATCGCTGTTGACACAAATCTTGAAATACCCGTGGGATCAATTGTGACTAATTTAGATGGAGATTATATCTATCCTTCATTTATTGACTTATACTCAAGTTACGGAGTTGAAAAAGCAACAAAAGCGGCATATAACTATCGTCCACAGTATCAAACTTCTAAATCAGGACCATATCATTGGAACGAAGCAGTCCATCCTGAAATAAGCGCAAGTAGTAATTTTAAAACAAATGAGAAAACCGCTAAAGAATATCTCTCTAACGGCTTTGGAACTGTACTAACTCATAATAAAGATGGTATTTTAAGAGGGACTGGAACACTAGTATCTCTATCTCAAAAATCAGATAGTGAAAACATGTTACTTACTGATGGTGCATCTTTTTATTCATTTAATAAAGGTGTTTCAAGGCAAAAAAATCCATCTTCTTTAATGGGGAGTATTGCTTTAATTAGGCAAAGTTTTCTTGATGCTGAATGGTATTCACAACAAACTAATCAAAAAAATTTATCATATGAGGCAATTAATGAGCAAGAAAAATTACCTAAAATATTTAGTATAACTAATGAATTAGATTATAACCGTATTTTTAAAATCGCTGATGAGTTTGAACTTGATTTCATATTTAAAGGAAATGGAAAAGAATTTCTTGTTATTAATGATTTGATTGATATTAGCTTCCCTGTAATTATTCCTCTTTCATTTCCAGATTCCTATGATGTAAGTAACCCTGAAGCTACAGATTGGATTAGTTTAGAACAACTTAAAAATTGGGAATCTGCTCCATTCAATCCTGGAATATTAGCTAAAAACAATATACAGTTCTGTATCACATCTGATGGGTTAAAAAATTCAAAAGACTTTCTGAAAAAATTAAGACTAGCAGTTAAAAAAGGCTTAAGTCATGTAGATGCTTTAGCATCACTAACAACAACCCCAGCATCTATTATGGGAATAGAAGATAAATTAGGAACTCTTAATCAAGGGATGCTTGCTAATTTTATTATTGCTTCAGATAATATATTTGAAAGAGGAACTATTTATGAAAATTGGACTCTTGGGGTCCAAAATGTTATCTCAGAAAAACAATTGTTTGATATTAGAGGTCATTACACATTTAATTCTAAAGAATTTAATAATAAAAAAATTATAATTGAAGGGAATAAATCTAAACCTAAAACAACTTTCCCTTTTCTTGACACTAATTCAATATTGACATATCTAAAAGGAGATAATGTAACTATCTATACAAATGATGGAAACTTTAGGTCTACAGGTAAATTAATTAAAGACAAGATAATAGGAAGATATCAAAACAAAGAAGGTGAGTATTTCAATTTTTCTTTGCAACTTGACTCACTCTTGCAAGTGAAGAAAAAAGTTGAAAAAAAGGAAGATATTAATCATACACCTCCTGTAAACTGGCTTCCAAACAAATCATTTGGGTTTAATGAATTGCCAAAGGTTAAGAATATCTATTTTAAGAACGCAACAATTTGGACAAATGAAAAAGAAGGTATTTTAATAAATTCTGACTTAATTATTGCTAATGGAAAGATTATTGCTGTTGCTAGTTTTTTAGATCCTAATGAATTTTTTACTGATAATTTATTTGAAACTATTGATGCAACTGACTTACATTTAACATCTGGCATAATTGATGAACATTCGCATATAGCAATTAGCAGGGGGGTAAACGAAGGTAGTCAAGCAGTTTCTGCTGAGGTTAGAATTGGAGATGTTATTAATCCAAACGACCATAATATTTATAGACAATTAGCAGGTGGAACAGTTGCTTCACAATTATTGCATGGTTCTGCAAATCCAATTGGAGGTCAATCAGCAATAATAAAGTTACGATGGGGATCAAGTGCTGAAAAAATGAAAATAAAAAATAGTGATGGGTTTATTAAATTTGCTCTTGGAGAAAATGTAAAACAAAGTAATTGGGGTAGCTTTGAAAATGAAAGATTTCCCCAGACTAGAATGGGGGTAGAACAGGTTTTTTATGATGCATTTTATAGAGCAAAATCATACAAAAAATCATGGGAAAAATACAATAACCTTTCACTAAAAGAAAAACGAAAAGCTATACCTCCTAGAGAGGATTTAGAACTAAACGCATTAGTCGAAATTTTAAATTCACAAAGGTTCATTACTTGTCATTCCTATGTACAGTCAGAAATAAATATGCTTATGCATGTGGCGGATTCTATGAATTTTACAGTTAACACTTTTACACATATTTTAGAAGGATATAAAGTTGCTGATAAAATGAGAGAACATGGTGCTGGGGGATCAACATTTTCAGATTGGTGGGCTTATAAGTTTGAAGTAAATGAAGCAATTCCTTATAATGCAACTCTTTTGCATAATGCAGGTGTAGTGACTGCAATAAATTCGGATGATGCTGAAATGGGAAGAAGATTAAATCAAGAAGCAGCTAAAGCAATAAAATATGGAGGTACAACTGAAGAAGAAGCATGGAAAATGGTAACACTTAACCCTGCAAAACTTTTACATTTAGATAGTCATATGGGTAGTATAAAAGAAGGAAAAGATGCCGATATTGTTTTGTGGTCAAGCAATCCTCTTTCGGTATATTCAAGAGTAATACAAACCTATGTTGATGGTAAACTCATGTTTGATCTTGAAAGAGACAGAAAATTAAGAAAAAGAGATTTAAAAGAAAGAATGCGTATTATTAAGCTTATGAGCGAAGATAAAAATAGTAATCAAAAAAATAAACCAAAAAAAATTAAAGAAAAATTATACCATTGTGATACTGAATATGATGAATAAATTTATTTTAACATTAATCGTAATTTTAATTACAATAAATACCATGGCGCAGAAACCAATTTTGTTTATTGGTGGGATAGCTCATATTGGTAATGGTGAAGTAATTGAAAATTCAGCGATTAGTATTAAGGAAGGCTCATTTGATATAGTAGCAGATGCGAATTTTATAAGGATTGATCCAACAGCATTTGATACAATTATAAAGCTCTATGGGAAACATATCTATCCATCATTTATTGTTCCTAATACAACTTTAGGAATTACAGAAATTGATGCTGTCAGAGCTTCTAGAGATTTCAATGAAATTGGAGGTGTAAATCCAAATATAAGATCATTAATAGCTTATAATTCTGATTCAAAAATAACCAAAACAATTAGGACAAATGGAGTACTTATTGCCCAAGTAACACCAAGAGGAGGATTAGTATCAGGGCAATCTTCAATTATGTTTCTAGAAGGAAATAATTGGGAAGATGCTGCATTAAAAGTTGATGATGGGATTCATATTAACTGGCCTAATTCCTATTACACTACAGGATGGTGGGCTGAGCCAGGAGAAACAAAAGAAAACAAAAAGTATTCAAAAAAGATTTACGAGCTTAACAGATTATTTTCAAAGGCTAAGTCTTATTATTCTTCATCTGAAATTATAGATTTAAAAATGGAGAGCATGAGGGGACTATTTAATGGTTCAAAAAATTTATACATACATGCTAATAGTGCTAATGAAATTAGAGATGCTATTGAATTTTTTGAAAATTTCAAAGTAAATAATTTGGTAATTGTAGGTGGTGAAGATGCCCTCAAAGTTTCAAATATACTAGTAGAAAAAAATATCCCTGTCATTCTAAACAGAGTTCATAGATTACCAAAATCACAAGACAGTCCAGTAGATGAACCTTATATTCAAGCTAAAAAATTACAAGATAAAGGAATACTTTTTTGTTTGAGTTATGAAGGAGATATGGAAGCAATGGGAGCAAGAAACATTGCATTTACTGCAGGCACTACAATAGCATATGGACTGAAATATGAAAAAGCTGTACAGTCTATTACTTTAAATACTGCAAAGATATTAGGCATTGATCATCTTGTAGGGTCTATACAATCAAATAAAAATGCAACCTTTTTTATTAGCTCTGGTGACGCATTAGATATGCGCTCAAATAATGTTGAAAAAGCATATATTAACGGCAAAGAAATAAATTTGAATAATCACCAAAAAGAATTATTTAATAAATACAAATAATCTAATATCCGATATTTTTTCTAACTCTAGTTAAGACTTTATTGGCAATTACACTTGCTTTTTCAGCTCCTTTCTTTAACTCTGTATCTAAAATATGTTTGTTAGACATTAAATCGTTAAACTTTTCTCTTTCATCTTTATATTTGTCACATATTAGCTCAAAAAGTTCTTGTTTTGCATTACCATAACCAAAATTCCCAGCTTTATATTTTGTACGTAATTGATCAATTTGCAAATCAGTTGCTATCAATTTATAAATCTGAAAAACATTACATGATTCAGTATCTTTAGGTTGCTCTAGTGGTGTTGAATCTGTTTTAATGCTCATTATTTGCTTTCTTAACTTTTTGTCTGAGAGAAAAATATTAATGCAGTTATTATACGATTTACTCATTTTTTTTCCATCAGTTCCCGGAACAATCATCACACGTTTATCAATTTTTATTTCTGGGATGGTAAATGTATTTGGAAATTTATTATTAAATCTTGATGCAATATCTCTTGTAATTTCTAAATGTTGGGCTTGATCTTTTCCCACAGGAACTATTTCAGCATCATAAAGCAAGATGTCTGCAGCCATTAAAACAGGATATGTAAACAGTCCTGCATTTATTTCAGAAATATGGTCACTCTTATCCTTAAAAGAATGTGCCAATTGTAATCTATTAAATGGTGCAAAACAATTAAGATACCATGAAAGTTCACATACATAAGGTAAATCTGATTGTCGGTAAAAAATATTCTTTTCAGTATTAAATCCAAAAGACAACCATGCTGCTGCTGTTGCATATGTGTTTTCTCTTAGCTGACTGGCATCTCTTATTGTTGTAAACGAATGAAGATCAGCAATAAAAAATAAACTTTTATTTTCAATATCTTTGGACAATGAAATCGCTGGGATAATAGCTCCTAACAAATTTCCTAAATGAGGTGCCCCTGTACTTTGTATGCCTGTAAGTATTCTTGCCATTTATTTATAAATTATATGTTGTAAAAATATGATTTTTATCTTTGCATCTATGAAATGGATACTCTATCTTTTAAGTAGTATTTGGAGACTTTGGTTTTTTTTAGTCTTTATAACTGTATTTATTACTTTTATTCCAGCTTTATTTTTTTTCACAGCTATTATTAAAAATCACAGAATAGTTGCTAAATTAACTAGTTATTGGAGTAAACTTACTATCTGGCTTTCTTTCATCATTCCAATTGTTGAATGGGAGGAAGATATAAATAAAAAAAGTTGTTATATATTTTGCCCTAACCATGTATCAACACTAGATATTCCATTAATTTTAGCTGTTTTACCAGTTCCTCTACAATTTATAGGCAAAGCAGAAATTGCTAAGTTACCACTCTTTGGGTATTTCTATAAAAACAATTCAGTTATCGTTAATAGAGAAAATAGAAAAGATTCTTACACTGCGTTCGTTAGAGCTGGATTAAGGTTAGAAAAAGGGTTAAATATGTGTATCTTTCCAGAAGGAGGTATTCCATCAGAAAATATCTTTCTGAAAAAATTCAAAAATGGTCCATTTCGTTTAGCAGCAGACAAAAATATTCCTATTGTACCTATAACATTACCTGATAACAAAAATATGTTTCCTCAAGAATATTTTAAAGGTAGACCAGGTTTTGTAAGATTGAAAATTCATAAACCAATCTATCCAAATAAAATTTCAGAAAATTCAATAAATGATTTGAATAATTCAGTTTACAATACTATTTTTGAACAATTGAAAATTTATGCGAAATAAAATCATAGTCGACAATAAATTAATTGAAAATTTATCAAAACTTGCAAAATTAAGATTTGATGAAAAATCTTCAATAAAAATGAAAGCTGACCTCACAACAATTCTTGGATTTATTGATACAATTTCAAAAGTTGACACAAAAAATATTCAGCCATTAATTTATATGAGCGAAGAAAACAATGTCTTACGTGATGATAAAATTAATCATATTGTTTCACAGACTGATGCGCTCAAGAATGCTCCTCAAAAGGATTCAGATTATTTTAAAGTTCCTACTGTTTTAAAAAAGTAGTTACAAATGAAACCAGCTTTCTGCCCTTACCTTATTTTTTAGAGAAAATTTGATATTGTTATAAACAAACTCATTTGTTTTATTGTTATAATTATAATCAGATGACCAATTTTGATGATTTTCAGATAGCTCTTTAATAGCCTTCATAATAAAGTCTACTTCATCATTTGTCATTGTAGGATGAATTGACATGCGTACCCATCCTGGCTTTAATGTTAAATCGCCTTGATTAATTTTTGATGTTATCTCAGATGATTTCTTCTTTGCAACGTCCAATAAGATATGACCATATGTACCAGCACAAGAACATCCTCCTCTCACTTGAATTCCGTATTTATCATTTAATAGCTGTACTGCTAAATTAAAGTGTAAATCATCAATATAGAAAGAGTATATGCCTAATCTTTCAGAAAAATTATCTGCTAAAACATGTACGTTTTTTAATTTCATAAAATTATTCCACACTATTTTATGTATTTCATGTTCTCTATCTATTATGTTTTGAACACCCATTTTATCTTTCAGCTTTATTGCAAGTGCTGTCTTAATTGTCTGTAAAAATGCTGGAGTCCCTCCATCTTCTCTTGCTTCTATATCATTTACATATTTATGCTCTCCCCAAGGATTAGTCCAGTCAACAGTTCCTCCTCCAGGGTTATCTGGAATATTATTTGAATATAAGTTCTTATTAAATACTAAAATTCCAGTTGATCCAGGCCCACCTAAAAATTTATGTGGAGAAAAATAAATTGCATCTAATCTTTGTAATGAATTTTTTGGATGCATTTTGATATCTATGTATGGAGCTGAGCACGCAAAGTCAACAAAACATAATCCATTGTTTTTATGCATAATTTCAGCAATTTCATAATAAGGAGTGAAGACTCCTGTTACATTTGAACAAGATGTAATTGCTGCAATTTTAAGTTCTCTATCATTAAATTTATTCAAAAGATCCTTAAATGCATCTAAATCTATCTTACCATCTTGCAAATAAGGTATAATCTTTACTTCAGCAATTGTCTCCATCCAAGAAGTTTGATTAGAATGATGCTCCATATGTGTAATAAAAACAATAGGTCTATTACAAATTTTAATCTGTGGCTTAAATTTCTCATGTATTTTTAATCCCAAAATCCTTTGAAATTTATTTACCAACATTGTCATCCCTGCTCCACCCGAAATTAAAACATCACTTTCATTAGCTCCGATGTGTCTCTTAATGATATTTGAAGCTTCGTTAAATGCTAAACTCATTGTTGCTCCAGTAGTAGAGGTTTCGGTATGAGTATTTGCTACAAATGGGAATACTTCCTTATTGAATTTCTCTTCAATACCTTTATAGATTCTGCCACTAGCTATCCAATCTGCATAAATAATTTTTTTTTCACCAAATGGTGAGGAAAATGTGCTGTTAATCCCCACTATATTATCTCTGAATTGTGTAAAATATTTTTCTAAACTCATTTTTAAAAATCCTGCAACAAACTTACATTATTTTCTTCGATATTAAGTAAAGAATTTATTCCCAAAATAATTGATCTATTGTCAGTTAAATGTCCTGAAGGGAATCCAAAACATATTGGAAAATTATGTTCTTTAACATGAGAAAAAATAATCTCGTAAGCGCTCTTACCATAAGGGATATTATTATCTTTCATGTCAGTCATTCCACCAACAATCATTCCTTTTAAATGTTTAAACTTATTATTTCTTTTTAAATTAATCATCATCCTATCTAAATGATATAAATACTCATCTATATCTTCAATAAATAATATCTTCCCATCTGTATTTAAATCTGATTCTGACCCCATAAGACTATATATAATTGATAAATTACCACCAACAATTTCAGCTTGCACTCTACCTAATCTATTTAAAGAATTTGTAGAACAATTAATAAAATTTTTTTTTTCAAAAAGAATATTTTTTAAACTTAGTAAAGTATCCTTGCTATTATTTTTGAAGTTGATCGGCATAGTTGCATGTAAAGATGATATTCCATATTTATTTAGATGAGAGTGTAAAACAGTAACATCACTATAACCAATTAACCATTTAGGATTTTTTCTTAAATTACTAAAATTAACGCTATCAATTATTTGTACTGTTCCGTAGCCTCCTCTAGCGCATAAAATTGCATTAATTGAGGGGTCATCAATCATTAACTGTAAAGCAGTTGTTCTTTGAGGGATTGTACCGGAAAACTGATGGTCTTCATAAAATAATGAATCAGGTAATATTATTTTTAATCCCCAACTTTTTAAAATATCAATAGCCGGTTGAATTTCTGTCATTGTAATTTTCCTAGCTGTAGAAATTAAACCTATCTTATCTCCAACTTTTATTTTATTTGGAATTTTCAATTTTAATATATTAAAATGTAAAACATATCTTTGCTAAAATAAATCTTTCTTACAAAATGAGCAAAAAAAGATACTTAGTTACATCTGCATTACTATATGCAAATGGGCCTGTACACATTGGGCATGTTGCTGGAGCATATTTACCTGCCGACATTTATTCAAGGTATTTAAATGGTAATGGGCATGATGTAGCCTTTATATCTGGATCAGATGAGCACGGTGCAGCAATTACATTGCAAGCAAAGAAAGAAGGTGTCTTACCGAATGAAATAATTGATAAATATCATAATTTAAATAAACAATCTTTTAAAGAATTGGGTATCAATTTTAGTATTTATCACAGAACATCGGAAGAGCTACATCATAAAACAGCTCAAGAAGTATTTACTGAGTTAGATAAGAAAAAAGTCTTTACCAAAAAAGAATCTAAACAATTCTATGACAAAGAACATAAACAATTTTTAGCTGATAGATATATTACAGGCGAATGTCCTAAATGTTTTGCTTTAAATGCGTATGGAGATCAATGTGAAAAATGTGGTAGCACCCTAAGTCCAGATGAATTAATAAATCCAAAATCAGTTTTAAGTGGAAGTAAACCTATCAAAAAGAAAACTACACATTGGTATCTTCCTATGCAAAAACATGAAAAATGGCTTAAATCATATATTGAAAAAGGAGAGCTAAATCACAAAAAACATCATGATGTTAGGGCTTGGAAAAGTCAAGTTATTGGCCAATGCAAATCTTGGTTAGATTCAGGCTTACAAGAAAGAGCAATGACTAGAGATTTAGATTGGGGGGTAGAAGTTCCTGTGGAAAAAGCAGATAATAAAGTATTGTATGTTTGGTTGGATGCTCCTATTGGATATATTTCTGCCACAAAACAATGGGCAATAGAAAATAACAAAAATTGGGAGGATTTTTGGAGAGATGAAAACACAGAGTTAATACATTTTATTGGTAAAGATAATATTGTTTTTCATTGTATTATTTTCCCAATTATATTAAAATCTCATGGAGATTTTATACTTCCTAAAAATGTTCCTGCAAATTCTTTTTTAAATCTAGAAGGTGAAAAACTTTCTACTTCAAGAAATTGGGCAATTTGGCTACACAAATATTTAAAAGATTTTAAAGGTCATGAAGATGCTTTACGTTATGTTTTGTGTGCAATGGCTCCTGAGAACAAAGATGCAGATTTTACTTGGGCAGAGTTTCAAGCGAAAAATAATAATGAATTAGTTTCTATTTATGGAAATTTCATAAATAGAGTAATTGTACTAATAAACAAATATTGGGAAGGAAAGATCCCGACTCAAAACCAATTAGATAGTTATGACAAAGATGTTTTGAAAAAAATTGATTTTATTGAAGAAAAAATTAGTAACTCTATTGAGAAATTTAAATTCCGGGATAGTCTTTCAGAACTCATAAATCTGGCAAGAATAGGAAATAAGTATTTAGCAGATAAGGAGCCATGGAAACTTAAATCAACTGACGAAAGAGCTACACAAACAATAATGAACATTGCTGCACAAATTGCAGGATCATTAGCAATTCTATCAGAACCATTCTTGCCTTTTTCATCACAAAAATTAAAGGAAATGATGAATATTACTCATCTAAGCTGGCAAAATAATAGTGCTACAATATTTGTAGAGGGTCACCAAATTAATAAAGCCTCTCATTTGTTTAATAAAATTGAAGATGAGAAAATCAAAGAGCAAATAGAAAAATTGAGTGCTTAAATTTTAACTATATTTATACCAAAATGAAAAAAATACTTATACTAATTCTATCTGTTATAACATCAAACATAATTTACTCGCAATGCAATGGGAGATACCAAACTGAAATTTTTAATTCAGTAAATAAAGTTACTGTTAATTATTCCGATATATACAATGATGGATTTCATGAAATGGATATCTATACTGCTGATGGTGATACTGAAATAAATAGGCCTGTAATAATATTCATGCACGGCGGAACTTTTATAGGGGGAGATAAAAGTACTTCTGATTGTGTTGATTTTTGCGAATCATTTGCTAAAAGAGGGTATGTTACTATATCAATGAACTATAGAATAGCAAATAATGTTATTTCATTCCTAACAAGCAATGAAACACAATTTGAAACAGTATTAAAAGCTGTATATGATGCAAAATCAGTAGTAAGATTTCTAAGAAAAGATTTTGAAAATGGCAATAACTATAGTATTGATACAAGTACTATTTTTGTTGGAGGGTATTCTGCAGGAGGTGTAATAGCAATTCATCAAGCCTATATCGATGCTATTAATGATTTACCAACTTCTTTTGTTGATAATAATGGTAGTATACTGAATTTTCAGAATTTAGCAACAACTATTAGTGGAATTCATGGGTTAGAAGGTGATGCTGGTAATTACGGGTTCTCATCTAAAGTTAGCGGTGTTATTAGCTATGCTGGTGGAATTCATGATGTTGGTTGGATTGATGAATTTGATGAGCCACTTGTTAGTGCACATGGGACATCAGATCTAACAGTAAATTATAATTGTGGACCTGGTCAAAATAACCCTCTTGTTATTACACTCTGTGGTTCTGGAGAAATGCAACCACAGGCTAGTTTAGTTGGAATTAATAATGATGCTCTGATTTTCAGTAATGAGGGGCATTCATGGGCTGTAAGTGGAAATGCAAATCCTAAGTTCGTTCAGGCTAATAATTTTACAAGTGATTTTCTATTTCCACTTCTTCCTTGCAATACAATTACATCAACAAATAATATTAAAGTAGATAAAGAAATAATAGCAATCAAGAATGTATTAGGAAAGTCAACTATTCCAAAAATAAATACACCATTATACTATATTTTCTCAGATGGGACTGTAGAACACAGAATGATAATTGAATAATAATTTTTTAGACTAGATAAAATTTCAAAATGAAAAGAGAAGGAAAATCCTATAATGGTTATCAAAAAAAATCATCAAAAAAAATATCATTTAGAAAAAAACAAAACAATCTCCGAAAAAATGAAGATGGAAAAATTAGATTAAATAAATTTATTGCAAACTCTGGTATTTGTAGCAGAAGAGAAGCAGATCAATTTATTGAAGCTGGAGTAATTACTGTTAATGGAATTGGAATTACAGAGATGGGATATAGAATATCGCCAACAGATGTAGTCAAATTTAATAATCAAAAGATTAAAACAGATACATTAAGATATTTCCTTTTAAATAAACCAAAAAATTACTCTGGAAGAATAGAAAGTGGTACACAGACATCATCTGTAATGAGTTTAATCTCTTCAGCATGTAAAGAAAGAATTTATCCAATTGATAAATTAAATAAATCTGAAACAGGATTATTATTATTTACTAACGATACTGAATTAGCAAAAAAAATTAGTGATAAAAGACAAAAAATAAAATCAATATATCAGATAACATTAGATAAAAATTTAAGTCAAATAGATTTAGAAAAAATTAGAGAAGGGATATTTATAAATTCAAAATTAAATACATTTGATTCGATATCGTATATCCAAAACAAGGACAAAAATCAGCTTGGAATTGAACATACTAGAGGGGGCACAAAATATGTAAAACTGATTTTTGAGACTTTAAATTATCAGATAACTAAACTAGACCGTGTCTTTATCGGTGGATTAACTAAGAAAAATTTACCTAGAAAATACTTTAGGGAATTAACCAAAGAAGAAATTAATATACTTAGAAGACTATAAAAAAATTTATTTCGTTATTATTTTGATTATCGTATTTTTAACATCTAAATGAACTAATTTATCAAACGGTTTCTTAAAATATTATTTATAGTTTTTGTTTCGATAGCTATATGTATAATTAGTATCACAACATATTTTGCTAATGATATTGAAGATAGTATTGTGAAAAATATCGAAAAAAATCTTTACGAATCTTTAATCTTCGATGAAGTCGAATTTACAATTTACGACAACTTTCCATTTGCATCTGTCAAAATAAACAATCTTTTATTGAAAGAATCTCAAAACTTTGATAATGATACACTTTTATATACTGAACGCGCTTATGTAGAGCTTAGTTTAATTGATATATTTAATAAAAACTATGACATCAAAAATATTATTGTTACAGATGCGACTGTTAACTTTAAATATAATGACTTAAACGAATCAAATTTTCAAATTTTTAGAAAAAATGATAGTGAGAATGATGTTTCAATAAAAAAAATTACGATTCTTAACTCAAAACTAAAAATTCAAAAGTCTTTAACAAAACTTGATTTAAGTTGGTTTATTAATAGAGCAATAATTGATATTGATGCAACTAATTACAAATTTATTACTGATTGTTTTTCTAAGAAATTAGTTGTGGGAAAAACTGACTATCTTAATCAAAAAAAAATAAATTTTGATTGCACCACCAATATAACTAAAGGAATAATAGCTATAAAAAGCTCATTGATAAATATTGAAAGTGTTATTTTCAACATGAATGGAACCGTTATCAGTGGTAACTTGCTAGATCTAAATATTGAAGCAAAAAATCAATCTATTGATAGTTTAGTTAGTCATCTTCCTTTAAAAATGAAAAAGATATGTGCTCCTTTTATTCTAGATGGGGATATTTCACTAAGTGGTTCATTAAAAGGATTAATGAACAAAGAAAATAATCCTCACTTTAAAATGGATTATAAAATATCTGAAGGAAGTTATAAATTAAAATCTATACCATTTGTATTAAATAATATAAATATGGAAGGAGTGGTTAATAATGGATTAAAGAGAAATTTTGAAACAACTAAAATTGTTGCTGATATTTTTAATGCAAAAACAAAGAAAGGTTTTATTAATGGAAATTTTACAGTTAAAAATTTAAATGATTATTTTTTAAAATCTAGCTTTAGATCAGCTTGGGATTTGTCAGAAGTATCTACATATTTTGAAGATTCTCCATTTATTGGTTTAGAAGGTAAACTTTTTACTACAACTAAATATATTGGAAATATTTCCTTTGACAAAACTTTTAAAAAAAAGTTTCTTAGTGCAAAACATACATCAGATGTGACTTTTAAAGAGGCTTTTTTTAATTATAATACTTTTCCATTAAGATTTAATTTTAAATCACTAAAAGGCAAGCTAGAAAATGAAAAAATATCTATCAAATCTAGCATTACTAATATATCTAAATCAGATATTTCTTTTAAAGGAGACATATATAACTTAATTGCATTCATTCTAAATTCAGCATCTAAAATTTATATTAATGGAGATTTAATTTCTAATAATATTAACTTGCTTGAATTAATGACACTAAATGATCTTTCTACTAATAATAAAATTAAAACAATACTTCCAAATTGGATAGATGTAAATACAAGTGTTAATGTTAAAAAATTAAAATTCAAATCATTTGAGAGTTCAAATCTAACTAGCAAAATTTCGTTCAATAATAATATACTTCAATTAGATTCTTTAGAAACAGATTTATTAAACGGAAACCTTAAAGGAGATTTCTACATCACTGAACCTTTAGCAGAAAATCTTAAATTAAGTAGTAACTTTATTGTTGAAAAAATTAATATTAGAAAATCCTTTGACACATTTGATAATTATGGGCAAACATTCATTAAAAAAGAAAATTTAGTTGGTATTGGAAGTGCTGAATTAGATATTACAGCTCACTGGAAACCAAACTTTGTTTTAGATGCAAAAAAACTAAAGGTAAAATCCCATTTAGTTATTGAAAAGGGCGAGCTTATTGACTTTAAACCGCTAGAAAGCTTGTCTTCATACGTTAGTATTGAAGAGCTAAAACATGTAACATTCTCAACATTAGAAAATACGATTGATATTAGTAATGAAATTATAAATATCCCAACAATGGAAATAAAGTCATCTGCCTTATCACTTTTAATTTCTGGTACACATTCTTTTAAACAAGAAATAAACTATGAAGTTACATTACTACTATCAGAACTAATCTCTGACTCATTTAGAAAGAAAAATACACAGATAACTTCTTTCGGTGAAGAGAAAAAAGATGGGAAAATATTCAATACGATTTACTTTAAAATGACAGGAAATACTGATAATCCTAAAATTTCCTTAAATAAAATTCGTTTTATGGAAGATTTAACAAAGAGCTTAAATAAAGAAAAAGAAACTATATCAGAAATAATTAATAATGATATTCTTAAAAAAGAAGAAGTTGAAGTAAAAGAAGTAGGACAGGAAATTGAAATAAAATGGGATCCTAAATTTTAAAAAATGAATATCTATTCAAAAAAGAAAAATTGGAAATTTGTGTTAATTGGTACAGCTATTTCAATAGGAATATTATCACTTTTCATAACTAATATTCTTGTAAAAGAATTAAAAAACGAAGAAAGAAAAAAAATAGAACTTTGGGCAGACGCAACTAAACAATTAGTTGGATTAACTGGAGAGGGGGATTACTCATTAGCTATTAAAGTTATATCAGAAAATAATAATATACCTGTTATTCTAGTGGATGAATGTGATAGTATTTTAGAAAGTAGAAATTTTCTAATTTTTTCCAAAATAGATAGTATTCTCTTTAAGATTGGCCTCATTAATAAAACTATAATAACTCCGGAATACTTAAGAGAAGAATTGTTAAATATTAAAAATAACGGTGATGATCCTATTGAGGTTAATATTGTTGGTGACAAACAAAGGATTTACTACAAAGATTCAGCTTTACTTAACAGATTACGTTTTTATCCAGTTTATCAGCTTGGATTTATTAGTCTTTTTATGTTTTTCGCATATTATCTATTTAATGCAAGTAAACGATCTGAACAAAATCAGGTTTGGGTTGGAATGGCCAAGGAAACTGCTCACCAAATTGGGACGCCTCTATCTTCACTTATGGCTTGGACTGAATTACTTAAGGAACAAAAAGGAAACGAAAAGATGGTAATTGAAATGGAAAAAGATATTAACCGTCTTGAAACTATAACAGATCGGTTTTCTAAAATTGGCTCACAATCAGAACTCGTAAAATATGATATAGTTCTACTTATCAATAAGTCAATAGAATATCTTAAGTCTAGAATGCCTTCGAATACTATTTTCAAAATTTCTGTACCAAAAACCAAAATTTTAATACCAGTTAACAATATTCTCTTTGAATGGGTAATAGAAAATCTAGTAAAAAATGCGGTAGATTCAATGAAAGGTAAAGGAGAAATATTGATAGAAGTTATTGATGATTCTGCCTTTATTTTAATAAACATCAAAGATACAGGTGAAGGTATAGATAAATCCATCTTTAAAACATTATTTAAGCCTGGTGTAACATCTAAAAAAAGAGGCTGGGGCCTTGGGCTTTCATTATCAAAAAGAATCATTGAAGACTATCACAAAGGAAGTATTTTTGTGAGTCAATCTGAAAAAGGTGTTGGGACAACTTTTACAATAAAACTTCCTAAAAATCTAAAGACTGTAATTTCCTAAATTATTTTTAACTAAATAATTCTGATGATATTCTTCAGCTCGATAAAATATCTTAGCTGGTTCTAATTTAGTTATAATTTGATTTTTCCTTTTTTTTTCTTCTAAAATGATTGACTTTTTGGAATAATCCTTTTGCTTTTTCGTATAGTAAAAAATAACTGAAGAATACTTTGAGCCTTCGACATCTCCTTGTCTATTTAGTGAAGTAGGATCATGATTAAACCAGAATATTTTAAGTAACTCATCAAAAGTAATTACTGATGAATCAAAAAAAATATCAACTACCTCAATATGATTTGTATCTCCCCTACTAACCTCATCATATGTTGGATTTTCTATTTCACCACCCATGAAACCAACTGAGGTCATGTATATACCTGATTTATTTTTAAAAATATTTTCAATTTTCCAAAAATTTCCTGCACCAAAAGTAACTCTCTCTAAATTATTATATGACTTAAACTGAATACTTAATGAATTAACGCAGTGCCGAGTATCATTAAGTGTAATTTTTTCTCCAATAAATACATGTCCTAAATGACCATCACATTTAGCACAACAAATCTCTGTACGAATTCTTCCACCACTAAAATCATCATATCTTTTAATCGATCCGCTTATTTCGTCATCAAATGAAGGCCATCCACAACCTGAATTGAATTTTGTATTTGACTCATATAATGGAGCTTTACAAGCTCTGCAAATAAATATTCCAGCGTCGAAAAAATTATTATATTTTCCTGAGAAAGGAGCTTCTGTTCCTTTATCTATAAGTACTTTTTTCTCTTCAGATGTTAAGTGTGAAAAATATTCTTCTTTCATACTACAAAAATAAGAAAAGCCTATAAGAATTTATTAATTTTAAATAAAGAATTAGAGTGCCCTTTTATTTAATATTTAACATACATTAGAATATTTTTCGTATTTATATAATGAAAAACTAAGCTACAGCCCGCGCTAAAAATTAATTTTTTTAAAACCTACATAGTTAATTTAGTAGATGTTTTATATAATCAAGTTTTATATATTAGCTAAAATTTATAATAAATTGGCTAGTATATATATTCATATTCCGTACTGTAAACAAAGATGTGTTTATTGTGATTTTCATTTTTCAATCATACAAAAAGACAAACTAGAAATGTTAAAATGTATTAAAATTGAGATTGCAAATCGTAAAGATTATCTCAATAATGAATTAATTGATACTCTATATTTTGGAGGAGGTACTCCATCAATTTTAGAAAAATCAGAGATAACGGGAATCTTAAAACATCTTCATAATACATTTAATATATCTACAAATGCTGAGATTACAATTGAATGTAATCCAGATGATTTAACATTAGATAAACTTAAAGCCTTAAAACAGATTGGCATAAATAGACTAAGTATAGGCGTCCAATCATTTAAGGACAAAGATTTAGAATTTATGAAGAGGTCACATAATGCTAATGAGGCTATTAATAGTATTAAACTCGCACAAAATATAGGCTTCAATAATATTACTATAGATTTAATTTATGGGCTACCAGATCAAAGTATAGCTGATTGGGAACAAAATATTAAACAGGCATTTGATTTAGATATTCAGCATCTATCTGCTTATGCACTTACAGTTGAAAATAAGACGATATTATCTCAAATGGTGAAAAAAAACAAAATTAAAATCTTATCAGATACTAAGGTAATTAAACAATTTAATATATTACAAAACAAGGCGGAAGAAAAAGGGTTTATACATTATGAAATATCAAACTTTGGCAAAAAAGGTTTTTTTTCAAAACATAATAGTGGTTATTGGAAATCAATTCATTATTTAGGTATTGGTCCATCTGCACATTCTTATAATGGATATATTAGAAGTTCTAATATATCTTCAAACAAAAAATATATTCGTAATATAAATTTGGGGTTAGATTATTTTGAAGATGAATTTTTAAGTGAATCAGAACAGTACAATGAATATATTTATACTTCGTTAAGAACAATTTGGGGTATTGATATTGATACTATTGCAAAAAAATATAGCGAGGGAATATTGTCTCATTTTCAAGATGAGATAAGTAAATGGGAGAATAAAAAATTTATTACTTCAGATAAAAAAAAATATACATTAACAAGATCTGGCAAAAGCTTTGCAGATATGATTGCTTCAGATTTATTTATTGTTTAGAATTTAAAATTTCTTCAAATAAAGTTTCATATTTATCCACAGTATTAGACCATCTATATTCATCATTAATCTTCTTCAAATTATTATTTACAAATTTTATCTTATAAGAATCTAAATTCTTATTAAAAAGAGGAATTAATTCATGCTCTGATGAGAAGTAAAAAGCATTTTCTTCAAGAACTGATCTATTAAATTCATTATCATTTGCAACTATTAATGTTTTAGCAGCCATAGCTTCCAATAATGATGGATTAGTTCCTCCAACTGAATGGCCATGAAAATACAACTTAGAGAAATATCTTAGATTATCTAGGTTCTTTTTGTTATAAACCCCTCCCAAAAAATGAATATTTTTGTCTGCATATTTTTCATGAAGAAATTCACCATACTTAGTCTTATAATTACCTACAATATAATATGGTATTTTAGATTCACTTTGAACATATGAACTAAGTATTAGATCTAAATTATTCTCAGGCACCATTCTTGCAATAGATAAGAAATAAGGTGAATCGCTTATTCCATAATTAGCTAAACAAGCATTATTAGGAGATTCAATATCTAAGGCACCATAAGCAATAAAGGTAGATTCACAACTATACTCAGTTTGAACATAAGATTGAATTCCAATATTATCAGATATTAAATAATCAGAATACTGAACGCCATACTTTTCTAAAAGCTTAGAGATTTTTTGGACTAGATAATTCCATTTTGATCTTTTCCACTCTAGCCCATCTAAGTTAGTAACAACTGGTTTATCTTTATGATCACAAAAAATAATTGATAGTGCAGATGTAATTAATCCTAACTCTAGTATAATATCAAAATCACTATTTACAGCATCTTTAAAACATAAATAGTCATAAACAAAATTTGAAGCGGATACCCCTAGAATTTTTTGTGGACTATATATCTTTTTAATATGTATACCTTCGTATAAATTTTCAGTATACGGATGAAAATTTGGTGAATAAACTACAACCTTATGTCCTCTTACAACTAGACCTTTAGCAAGATATTCTGCACACTGCTCAAATCCGCCATAATTATTAGGAATCCCTCTAGTGCCAAGTATAGCGATTTTCATAATTAAATTAAAAGTCGCAAATATATTAAATACTTTAAGGTTTAAGAATTTATCTATTAATAATAACTAATTGATTATATAAACTCTCTTTAGATATAAAACCAATATTTCGAAAGATCTCTATATTATTTTTAAATAAAATAATTACCGGTACACTAGTAACATTAAAATCTATAATTTCGCTCTTATTTATATCTGCATCAATATTTAGAATATTTACATCTTTAAAATCAGATTGCAGATCATCTATAATCGGTTTTAATTTTTTGCATGGGACGCACCATTGTGTACTGATATACAATAAACTAAATTGATTATTTATAAGAAAATTTTCAATATCTAATTTAGTTACAGCATGATTAGTTTTTTTGTTTAATAACTCAGATTCTGATTTAACTATACTTAATTCTTCAGAAATCCAGGATGAAATCCCATCATTCAAGTTATACACTTCTTTGAATCCCAATTTTAGCATTTTTTTTGCAGTTGAAGATGATCTTCCGCCACTTCTGCAGTATAAATATATAGGAACATCTCGCTGCACAAGATTTATTTTATTAGAAAAATCATCAGAGTAATAATCTATATTTGTTGCGTCTTTTAAATGACCCGACTGGAACTCTTCTGATGTGCGAACATCAATAATAATACCTTCTTCTTTTTGATAAATTAATTGATTAAATCTAATAGCATCTACATTTCTTATTATGTCCTTATTCTGACCTTGACAAGAAAACAGAAGTACTACAGAAACTACACTTAGGATATTTTTCATTTTACAAAAATAGAATATAAATTTAGATAATGAAGTTGTATAATCTATATCTCTATAATCATATACAAATTAACAAATTACTGTTGACATCTTATGATAAAGCATCTTTTTACAACTTAATATTAATAGTATAATTGTGTTGTCGTAATACTTGTTTTGGGTTGTATGTCGTTATACAACATAAAAAAACCCTCGCAAAAAGTGAGGGTTTTTCTTTTCTTAGAATTCAAAATATTAATTTCCTAGCTTTATACCTAGCATAAACTCGTGTGATCCCGAATAATACAAGCTTGATTCAGATGTAGGTAAACCCAAAGAATAACCAATATTAAACCTATCATTTATCATAAATCCAAATAATGCAGCCATTGTTGAAAGATCATTGTTGATTTTATAATTCAATCCTGTCCATACAATATCTTTATATTCTGCTTTTAGACCAATATCTATTTGAGAATTAACTCCCTCAACAGATTTCAAAAAGAAACTAGGCTCAAGAGATATTCTAGAATTAATATTATATGTGTAAGATCCTAATATATATACATGGCTAGCTAATTTTCCTGCTTGACTGGTAGTATCATATATCCTTGCAAAATCATTATCCATTAATTTAAGCTCAGTACTTAATAATTGTGGTATTGCTGCACCTAGATACCATTTTTCTCCACTTAAATTAAAGCCAAATGTAGCATCAGGTAAAGTTCTTACAATATTCCCACCTAACATAAGTGGATCATCTTGATCTTTAACGTTTAGATTATCTTTAATTATTTTGAACTGCGTAAATCCTCCCTGAAGAGCGAATGATAAATTAATTTGCTTTGAAAGTTTAATCTTGTATGAATATGAAACCGAACCTCCAATTCTACTAGTAGGCCCGGTGAAATCATTATAAACAGTTCCTCCAAGACCAACATTATCACTATGCTTCCCATATATACTAATAACAGATGTTCTAGGCCCTTCATTCATTCCAGCCCATTGATTTCTAATAGATGTATTAACTTGGTAATAATCATACATTCCAGCAATTGCAGGATTAACAGCATAGTTATTATTCATATATTGTGTGATTTGAGGAAGCTGTTGAGCATTCATCTCAACCAACAAACAAATAGTAAAAATTAAGACTGATATTCTTTTCATTTTAATAATTTTCATTTATCTTATAATTGTAATTGGACCAGTTTGTGGCTCATCGCCAGAATTAAGATCAATAATATAATAGTACGTTCCTACAGCAAGCTCTTTGCCATCATTAGTTCCATCCCATGCTATATAATCTATGCCTCCTTTAGACTCAAATACTAACCCTCCCCATCTGTTAAAAACTTGTACTAATGCATCTTCATAAGACTCAATGTCTAGCGGTGTCCATGTGTCATTATACCCATCATTATTAGGTGTAATTGCGTCATAAGCCTGAACCCCAACAACTACATAGATTGAATCATAGCCTAAGCACCCTTGAGCATCTTCAACATCTAAAAAGTACCAATCAGACTTCTGTAAATCCTCAATAATAATTGTGCCACTATTATTATTGATAGTACTGTCTTTCCAAGTCCAAGTATAATTAGAACAATTATTATTGTCTGAAAATAATGTTAAGTTATCGCCTTCTAAAACAACAGGATAGAAACCATTTTCAGTTCCTGGAGTTGACATTGGCATAGCATCAATAAAATCTACAAATACATTAACGTATACTTGGTAAGTATCACTACAACTTGGATCCACAATATTTAAAGTATAAATATTTTCATAATTTGTTGGATAAATCCACCTGTCAATTGATGAGTTATCATCTTCCCAAATGTAAGTATTAAATTCTGTTTCATTAACTTCAATATAAATACTATCTCCTAAACAAATATTAAATGTTAATTCAGATAAACTATCCGCAAATACATTATGAGTTCCTTTAACAAATGCCGAATCAGTTACCATACAACCTCTACTATCAATTACTGAAATAGGATAATAACCTGCTTCCAGATTATTATTATTTAATGTACTATTCCCATTAAACCAATTGTACTGATAAGGAGATCCTGTCGTATTCGGTGTACCTCCATTAACAATTACAGTTGCTGAACCATTATTTTGAAAACAAGAGGCATTTACAGTGTTAAATGAAATAGATAATGAATCACCTGGTTCAGACACATAAATAGTTCCTGATTCTATTGTACAGCCATTACCGTCTTCTGCAGTAACAGTGTATATTCCAGGCAATAAATTCTCAGCTAAGCCTACAGGAGTAGTTTCAGAATAAACTATGCTCCCACTTTCATCATTTATTGTATATAAGTATTGTGGTGGAATCCCTAAAAATGGTGTTCCATTATTAGCAGTTGCTGAAATACTTCCATCATCAAAAGAAAAACAACTTACTGGTTCATCTGTAACTGATAGCAGTAATTCTGTCGGTTGATTAATTGTTATAAAATCAGAACCTGTACAGCCCTTATTATCCATAACTGTAACAATATATGTGCCAGATGAAATGTTATTATTGGCTGAATTTATTGAAAAATTTGGTGCATTATTACTCCACATAAATTGATATGGTAATGTTCCACCATTACCATTTGCATCTAATTTACCATTAGATCCATTAAAACATGAGATTTCACTTATTAATGATGCCGTAACTTCAATTTGTGTTGGTTGAGTTATATCAGCAGTTAAATTGACACTGCAACCTTGTTGATCTGTGATAATGCATTCATATGTTGAAATGTATGATATATTATCTACACACAATCCAATAGCATCTTGAGTTGTTTGAAACAATGTATCATTCCATTGATAATTATAGATAGGATCACCATTAGAATCAAAGCTAGGTAACCCTCCGCTTACATTAGCAGATATTTCTCCATCACATAAATCAAAGCAACTAACATTAGTTACATTTGCTATAACATTTAAAGCATTATTATCATTTATTGTGTATGATTCTGTACTACTACAATTATTTTCATCTAAAACAGTAATAGTATATATTCCTGTAGGAATACCATTTAAAGAATAAGTAGTTTCTCCAGTATTCCATGAGTATATATAAGAGCTTGAACTACCTACCCCGCCATAAACTGAATCAATTAAAGAAGCGTTACTCCATCCAGAACATGAAACATGATTAGCAATAAAATTATGCATAATTGGATCTGGTTCATTGTAAGAAATTACTTCAGAATATGTACATCCGTTGTTATCAATTAATTCAAAATTATAAATACCAGCACTAAGTCCACTAACTGTTTGAGATGTATTGAAATTTGTAATTGTTCCATTGAATGTATAATTTCCAGAATATGGTAATGTCCCTCCAATAGCAGAAAGATCGGCATATCCAGAGTTTTCACCATTACATTTTACTTGATAATTATTCCATTCAGAAGTTGTAATATCTACATTCAATTCGTCTGGTTCTGAAATTATTAAAAACGTACTAGAAACACAGTTATTAACATCTCTAACCTGAACGGTGTATGTGTCTGCACAATAATTTATAAAGTAAGACATATTTGGGTGAGGTAATCCACCATTTACAGAATAAAGATAAGGAGAACCTGAGTTAAATGGAGTTCCACCCGTTGCCTGAATTGATTGAATTGAGGCATCACATTCATTAAAACAAGATATTGGGTTAGTTGTAATATTTCCTACTAAAATTTCTTCTGGATTAATTATATCAACTGATTCAGAGTAAGTACATCCGCTAAAATCTTCAACAGTAACCAAATAAGTAGATTCAATTAAATTATTGAAAACTGAATCAGGTGACGATATTCCTGAGTTTATAGAAAAAGAATAAGGGCTAACACCTCCTTCAGCATGTATTATTAAAACCCCATCATTAGCATCATGACAACTAATTTGTATTATTTCTAAGTCATCAATATTTACTGTTACTGCCGATGTGTCAATTAAAAATTGAGTACTTAAAGTACAACCAAGATCATTAACAGTAATATTATACGATCCTAGTGAAAGATTATTGGCAGTCTGTGTTTGCTGCAATAATGGGTCATCCCATAAATACGTTGGCCCTGTTAAAACATAACTTCCATTTGCAGTAACATTTACTGTAGCTGTCCCACTACTTAAACCAAGACATGTAGATGTAGTACTTACATTTATATCAAATGGCACATCATTAATTATAGATTCAGAAAGAGTAATATTACAACCGTTAACATCAGAAACTATACAACTATAATTACCTGAAAAAAGACTATCAGCAATTGATGTAATCTGTCCATCGCTCCATAAAAAGTTTGTTGTTCCAGTTCCACCATTTACAATCACTCCAATAGATCCATCAGAATAATTACAGTATTCATCTGAAATTACAGCAATTGTAGCAATTAATTCTTGCGGATCAGATATTATAACAGAATCTGTAATTTGACAACCATTTTCATCTTCTGCAAAAATCTGATATAATCCAGAGTCTAGAGAGTTCCATGTTGAATCATAATTTAAATTCCCGCTATTATTAAATTCATAAAGTATTAGGCCAACACCATTAGAATCTGAAGATGTAATTTCTCCATCACTTAAACCAAAACAAGAAATATCTGCACCTGAATAATCTGAACTCACTACAGGATTGATACTGAAAACTCCTGGCTCAGTTAGTATTACAACAGTGTCTTTTGTACATAAATTTTGATCTCTAGCAGTTACAGTATATGTCCCAGCTATGAGATTTGGGAAAAATCCTGGGAAAGGGATAAAGTTAACTCCATCAATTGAATAATCACAAGGCCCAGTCCCACCAAATCCAAATGCATTAATCTCACCATCGTTCAATCCATTACAACTAATTCCAAAACCATTATAATCAGATGAAGTTACATCAATTTGAACTTCTGATGGTTCAGACATATATACCTGAATTGTATCCTGACAAAAATTTTGATCTTGCACCGTCACAACATAATTTGAATCTCCAAATAGTGCTGTTAATGGGGAAGATGTATACGGGAAAGAATTAGCTAATGGATCTACAGAATATACTTCTAAACCTGCACCTCCATTTACATTAATCTGTATCTTACCTGATGGGGAATCAAAGCAATCAGGTGTTGTTACGGAAACAAGTGTCATATCTAATGAATCTGGTTCTAAAATAGTATATGTTAAACTATCAATACATCCGTTTATATCTTGATAAAAAATATTCTGATTACCAGGGCTAAGATTTTCTACAACACTAAAATACGGTCCTGAAATATTATTTGCAGAAAACAAATATGGTGGTGTTCCTCCTGTAGTTGAATCTAAATCTATTATTGCACCATCGTTTGCTCCATAACAACTGATATTGTAACTAGATGCTCCAAACAAAAATTCATTTCCAAAAGGGACTATTGGTGAGGGGTCATTTATATTAAAAAACAAAGGGGATGGATCGCTAACACAATTATTTAAATCACTAACAACGATTGAGTATGTTCCCTCACACAAACTATCAAGAGTAAACTGAGTTTCATTTGCTCCAATTACAATATTAGGATTAGTATTTAGAGTGTAGTTATAAGGCTGAGTTCCTCCAGAAATAATAATTTGCTCTTGAGCTAAACAATCATTAAAACATAAATTAGATGAAATTGATGTCGAACTAACAATAAGAGAATCTGGTTGAGAAAAATTAATCGGACCAAATTGATCAATAATACCATCAGTACTTGCCCCATTTCCAAAAGCATGAGTAGAGTAATAGGTAACGGAATCAACTATTCTTACAAAATAATTAGTGTTAGCATTAAATCCATTAAAATTTAGTTGTGTAGCATTAGTTTGCTGAGAACTTAAATAAGACAAGAAGAAAGAAACCCCAGGATTTGGAGTTGCAATATTACCGGCATAAGAACCTACCAAACATTTATATGTCGTTGCTGGAGTAGTTTGACTAATATCAACTTGCATGGAGTCTGTTAAAAAATCTCCATAGCATCTAATTGGCTGTGAAATTATAGCATTTGAAATGGCTAAAGTACTGAAGATGCAACTTCCATCATTACACAAAGCTGCAGGATCATAATTATCAGCTAATGGTAATGTACACCCGTCTGCTAAGATACAAGTACCATCATCAGAGTTTGCTGATGGATTAAAATTACAAGCTGAATTATCAGTACAACCTAATAAAGTAAATATACAAGACCCATCATCACATGTTGCTAAAATATCATAATTAATAGCTAAAGAATCAGTACAACCATTAGGCAAAATACAAGATCCGTCATTTGTATTAGCAGTAGAATCATAATTACATGCATTAATATTTGTACACCCAGGATTTGGATAAATGCAACTGCCATCATCACAGTTTGCAAATGAGCTGTAATTAAATGCGGAAATATCGATACAACCTAAAATGTTTAAACATGATCCATCATCGCATGTAGCTAGAGAATCGTAATTACAAGCCATTATGTCAGTACACCCATCAGGAAAATTACAAGAACCATCATCAGATGTTGCTAACGCATCGTAATTACAAGCTAAAGAATCTGTACAACCAGAAAAAAGTGTAGTAAACTGTTCCGCAGAACTTCCAGACCAACTATCTCCTGTACATTTCACTCTCCACTCATAAGTTGTAGCTGCATTTAGGAGGGTTAACGAAAATGGCGAAATAGCCACTGTGCTTTCGAGAATCCATGAACTTGAACCTAATTCTCTATATTGTATGGTTACTAGATTAGAGCAACCATTATCAGTCCAAATTAAGTCAACAGTTGTATTTGTGATATTTGCTGCTAATAAATTTGTTGGAGGTGATGAAAATACGCAGCTTCCATCATCACATGTTGCTGAGCTGTCAAAATTTAGTGCAGTAACATCCGTACAACCATAATTTAAAAGGCAAGAACCATCATCTATAGATGCAAGAGGATCATAATTACAAGCTGTAACATCAGTACAACCAGATAGCAATGTTGAAAATTGTTCAATTGTAATCCCTGACCAACCTTGACCAGTACATTTAGCTCTCCACTCATAATCTGTTCCTCCAGTCAATGAAATTAATGCGTAAGGAGAAGTAGCAATTGTACTTTCAAGAATCCATGAACTTGAACCTAATTCTCTATATTGTAAAGTTACAAAGTTAGGACATCCATTATCAACCCAACCTAAATCTACGGAAGTTTGCGTGATATTAGATACTGTAAGATTCGATGGTGGTTGTGAAAAAACATTTGCTGAAAATGTAAATAAAAATATAGCTGTTACAAGTAAAATCTTCTTCATATTATTTCTAAAGTTTATAGACTTTTATTAATTGCGCAAGATACAAATTTTTTGATTACAGTTTACAGAAAAAAAAAGACTGTGAAATGGAATAAAAAATATTAAAAATTACGTTGTCCTAATCTAGAAAAGAATTTAAAGGAAGACCTTTAACAAATCTGGTCAAAACAATTTTTTAAATTATCCGCTATCATTTCAGCAGCTCGTCCTTCTATGTGATGACGCTCAATAAAATGTACTAACTTTCCCTCTTTAAAAACAGCAATTGAAGGTGACGAAGGCGGAAAAGGTAGCATAAATTCTCTGGCTTTTGCAGTTGCACCAATATCTTGTCCAGCAAAAACAGTTGCAAATGTATCAACTTGTTTGTCAAAATTTGTAGCCATAATAACTGCAGGTCTAGCATTTCCAGCCGCACAACCGCACACAGAGTTAACCATCACTAGAGTAGTTCCAGTTTTTTTACTTAACAAATCAGAAACTGATTCAGGTGTTTTAAGCTCTACAAATCCAGCCGAAACTAATTCGGAGCGCATAGGTGCGCACATTTCTTCAGGGTAATTCATAATTTAAATTTTATTTTTACAAAAATACGTTAATTTATCTTTTTTGCTTAAAAAAATCTTTTAATAATTTAGCACACTTTTCAGACATAATACCATCTAATATTTCTGTTTTTGGATGTAATATTTTCTTCGAATGAATGCTAAATCCTCTTTTATGGTCTTTACTGGCATATACAAGTTTACCTAGCTGAGACCAAAATAATGCTCCAGCACACATAATACAAGGTTCTAAAGTTACGTATACAGTACACTCGTTTAAATACTTGCTTCCTAAATAATCAGAAGCAGAAGTAATCGCCTGCATTTCTGCATGTGCAGTTGAATCACAAAGACTTTCACAAAAATTATGAGCTCTTGCTATTATTTTACCATCGCAAACAATTACACAACCAACTGGCACTTCATCTTTATAAAATGCCTTTTGTGCTTCCTTTAATGCTTCATTCATAAAAAAATTATCATCGCAATGATTTATTTCCATTATGCTAAATTACAAAAGTATTGTATTAAATTTGCAGAAAATAACTTGACATGATAAGAACTCATAATTGTGGGCAACTAAATGCTTCTAACGTAAAAGAAAAAGTTATTCTGAGTGGATGGGTTCAGAAAACTAGAGACCTTGGAGGAATGACATTTATTGATCTTCGTGATAGATACGGAATCACCCAGTTAACATTTAACATGGATAAAGAAGCTTCATTGTGCACTTTAGCAAGAAAAATTGGCAGGGAATATGTTGTTCGTGTTGAAGGAAATGTTGTTGAAAGATCATCAAAAAATAAAAATATTCAGACTGGAGATATTGAGATTGAAGTTCAATCACTTACTATTTTAAATGAATCTAAAATTCCACCATTCACTATAGAAGATGAAACAGATGGAGGAGACGAAATTAGAATGAAGTATCGATATCTAGATATCAGACGTAACCCTGTTAAAGATAATCTATTGTTAAGAGCTAAAGTTTCCATTGCAACAAGAAATTACTTAGTAAAAAATGACTTTATTGAAGTGGAAACCCCTTATCTAATTAAATCAACACCTGAAGGAGCACGTGATTTTATTGTCCCAAGCAGAATGAATTCAGGGCAGTTTTATGCGTTGCCCCAATCACCACAAACATTTAAACAATTATTAATGGTTGCTGGTATGGATAAATATTTTCAAATTGTAAAATGTTTTAGAGACGAAGATTTAAGAGCTGATAGACAGCCTGAATTTACTCAAATTGATTGTGAAATGTCATTTGTAAACCAAGAAGACATTTTAAATATGTTTGAGGGACTAACAAGGCATGTACTAAAAGAGGTCAAAGGGGTTGAATTAAATAATTTTCCTAGAATAACCTATGATGAAGCAATGAGATTATATGGATCAGATAAGCCTGATATTCGCTTTGACATGAAGTTTGTTGAAATAACTAATCTCTGCCAAGGAAATAATTTTAGTGTGTTTGATAATGCTGAATTGGTTGTTGCCATAAATGTAAAAGGAGGTGCAAGCTTAACAAGAAAACAAATAGACAAACTAGTAGACTTTATTAAAACTCCACAAGTAGCAGCAAATGGACTAATCTATTGCAGGTATAATATAGATGGAACGTCTAAATCGTCAGTTGATAAATTCTTTGATGAACACAAAAGAAATTCTTGGGCAGAGAAAACGAATTGTGAAAAAGGAGATTTACTATTAATAATGGCTGGAGATACTAATAAGACAAGAAAATCTCTTTCAACATTAAGATTGCATTTGGCTGATCAGTTAGGCTTAAGAAAGCCAGATGAGTTTGCACCACTTTGGGTATTAGACTTCCCACTATTAGAGTGGAATGAAGATACTAAACGATTTCATGCAATGCATCATCCATTCACATCGCCAAAAGCATGCGATATAGAAAAGCTAGAAAGCAATCCGACTGCAGTTAGAGCAAATGCATATGATTTAGTCCTAAATGGAAATGAAATTGGTGGTGGAAGTATAAGAATTCACGATAAAAAATTACAAAAACTAATGTTCAAGCATTTAGGATTTTCTGATGAAGACGCTAAAGAGCAGTTTGGTTTTCTGATGGAAGCATTTGAATACGGAGCCCCTCCCCATGGTGGTGTTGCGTTTGGATTTGACAGACTATGTGCCATAATGGGAGGTCAAGAAAGTATACGTGATTTTATAGCTTTTCCAAAAAATAATTCTGGAAGAGATATTATGATTGACTCACCATCATCTATTGCAGATGATCAATTGAATGATTTAAATATTGAACTTAAGTAATAAAACTACATCATGAAGCATAAACCACTTATTATTATTTTTTCCTTAGTTGTACCCTTATTAGTTGCTTTACTTTACGTAACGCCCAAAATTTCAGCATTTGAAATTGACTTTTTGCCACTTTTAAATGCTATAATAAATGGAACTGTTTTTTTTACATTAATATTTGCAGTAAGAGCGATCAAAAATGGGAATAGAAAATTACATCAAAAATTGATATATACGTCTTTTATTCTATCTACAATTTTTTTAATTTCATATGTTCTTCATCATGCAACGCATGACTCAGTAAAATTTGGTGATATTGATGGAAATGGTTTATTATCTGAATCTGAAAATTTAAAAGTTTCAACTTTTAAATATTTCTATTATTTCATACTAATATCTCATATTTTATTATCTGCAATAATTATGCCTTTAGTGTTAGTAACATGGTCAAGAGCTTTAAAAGAAAAATTTGAAGCTCATAAAAAGATTGCTCGTATAACTTTCCCTATTTGGTTATATGTTTCTGCAACTGGAGTTCTTGTTTATATATTAATCTCCCCATATTACTAAAATGAAAAAAAACAAATCCGTAATTATTTGGCTTTTTTCGGGATGTTTACTTATTTTTCTGATGGTTGTAATTGGAGGTATTACCAGACTAACAGATTCAGGACTTTCGATGTCTAGCTGGAAATTAATAGGTAGTGCTCCTCCAGTTAGTATTGATGAGTGGACAGAAGCTTTTAATATATATAAGACAACTCCTGAAGGAAAAGTAAACTCTCATTATATATTAAATGATTTTAAGAATATATATTTCTGGGAATATCTACATAGAATGATGGGAAGATTATTAGGGCTCGTTTTTTTAATTCCATTTATCTACTTCCTGATTACTAAAAAACTAACTAAAAAATTAATTATACAATCATCTGTATTGCTATTATTGGGAGCATGTCAAGGGTTTATTGGCTGGTGGATGGTAAAGAGTGGATTAGTAGATCGCCCGGATGTAAGCCATTATAGATTAGCAGTACACTTAACTACAGCTTTTTTAACTTGCTCGTATACTTTATGGGTAGCATTATCTTTAGTTATTCCATCATCAATTATAGGATATAGGCGCATCTTCAATCAGCTATTATTTTTATTAATTTTAGTACTTGTACAAATTATTTATGGTGCCTTTATAGCTGGTTTAAAAGCGGGAAGAATTTATAATAGTTGGCCTAAAATGGGTGGAGAATGGATTCCAGAAGCTGTGTTTCTTGACCCTGGGGCTGGGGCACAATTTATACATAGAACATTAGCAATAGTAATTATTGGATTTATATTATACATTTGGAAGACAAGCGCTAAATTAGTTAATAGTAAAATTCATATAATAGGTTTGGGAAGTTTATCTTTAATAGTCTTAACACAAACAGTTTTAGGAATATTTACACTTTTGATGGGAGCTCCATTATTTTTAGCATTAATGCATCAAATTCTGGCTTTTTTTCTACTAATGTCTTTAGTTTTTTGCCTATTTATTTTTAAAGAATCTAAAAGATAAATCTATCAATAACATATAGAATTTGCATAATTGGTAAATATATAAATGAAGACAACATTAAATTTCGGGCAGAGATATCATCCAAACTTTTATATAGTTTAACAGACTTTAAAGTAAACCAAATTCCCAGCATAAGTATTAAAAAAAATGCAAAAACTGATAAATTTAATTGATTGGTATAAAAGAATGGCAATACCGAAACTATTGTCATTATAACTGATGTTAGTACAGCAATAAGCGCAGGATATTTAGATTTCTTACCACCAAAAAGCATTTTAAATCCAGCTTTTTTATAATCATCATTCTGAACCCAAGCAATTGCAATGAAATGAGGGAATTGCCAAAAAAATTGAATAGCAAATAAAGTTCCAGCTGCTAATCCAAAGTCATCAGTTGCAGCTACATATCCAAGTAAAAAAGGAATAGCACCAGGAACAGCACCAACAAAAATAGATATTGTTGAAACTCTCTTAAGTGGTGTATATGATAATACATAAAGAAAAATTGAAATTAATCCAAAGAATGAAGATTTAGACATAACACCATAAAATGTACCTTGGGGATTAATTTTATTTAAGATTAATAAACCGAATAAAGCTGTAAATAGTGCAAAAATTGTTGCTTGTAAAACAGTTAGATTTCCTTTAGGAAGAGGTCTTACAGCTGTTCGTTGCATTAATTTATCTTTCTCTACTTCTATTATCTGATTAAAAGTATTGGCTGATCCAGTAACAAGAAAACCTCCAAGAATTAAATAAAAAAAATGATGAATATCAAAATTATCAAATCCTAATAAGTATCCAACTATAGCAGAAAATACTACAGTAGCTGAAAGCTTAAATTTTAATAATTCAGCAAAGTGTTTTAGCATATAGATTATACTATTTCTTTTTTATTTCTTTTCTGCAAGAAATAAAAAATTCCAAATAAAAAAACAGCTATGTATGGCATAGCCATAAGATAAAGTATACCTTCATTAAGGCCTGCTCCTGCACTACCTCCCTCTTTTAAATTAGCTTCAACAACAGCCTTACACATTGCACATTGAGCATTTGATTTAATATTAAAAAAAGCTGATAGAAAGATTATAATTATAAATTTATTAGTCATTATCTTTTATTTTGTAGGTCTTTTGTATTCTGCCATTAAAACTTTTACATCATTCACAAGATCCTTCATCTGAGCTTCATTTGTTCCATCATAAACGCCTACAACATTATTATTTTTATCGATTCCGGAACGGACTCTCCCTTCTTTATCAATGAGAACGAAATACTCTGAATGTAAAAATCCTCCTACTGCTAAAGAATCTTTACTTGCACTCACAAAGTATGATTTTGCAATTTCATATATTTCATTTTTATCACCAGTAACAAAATCCCAATTATCTAAATTAATACTAATATTTTTTGATTGCAAATCAGAAATATAAGCAGAAATTTTATCTGGTGTGTCATTTAATGGATCCACAGTATGTGATAAAAATCTAATATTTGGATAAACATCTAATTTGCGTTGAACATATGCCATATTTTTTGTCATTACCGGACAAATCGTAGGACAAGAGGTAAAGAAAAAGTTTGCTACATATATGTTGCCGTATACATTGTCATTAGTTACAACTTCACTATTTTGATTCACAAATGAAAAATCAGGTATTACGTGACCCTCTGCACCAATTACATCTAATTTGATAAAATTATTATAACCTTTTGTCATGTAATTATAAATAATGGCAGGAATAACCAAAAGAATTATAAGTATTGTATATTTAGAAATACTCTTCATTAAATGTTTTTTTTAAAGAACAATATACGCATGTACTCCCTCACTCAATATAATAAAAAGCAAGTAAGGAACAAGAACTAAAGCTGGCAAGAGTATTGTCCATTTTAAACTCTTCTTCTCAAATCCTAAATGCATGAATGTAAGAACAATATAAGCTGCTTTAATAATTGTAAGAATTATAAAAACGTGATTTAACAGTTTAGTACCTAAAAAAATGGTGTTCACTAAAAATTCAGGCTTAAACATACCTAGTAAAACTTCAAATGTAGTTAAGCCTAATAAGATCCAAAATACTTTCCAAATCCACCAATTTCCGTTATGTTGATTATCTGACATATTTATAAATTTTTTAAATTAAACTAAATAAAAGAACGTGAATACAAAAACCCAAACTAAGTCGACAAAATGCCAATATAGTCCAACTTTCTCAACCATCTCATAATGCCCTCTTTTTTCATACGTACCTTTGATTGTGTTAATTAAGATAATAATTAATAAAACCACACCACTAAAAACATGAAAACCATGAAATCCTGTAATAAAAAAGAAGTAATCTGCAAATAATCTGTGTCCATATTCATTATCAACTAGATTAGCTCCTACAACAATCTTTGTAGCATTTTCTTTAATGTAGTTAACTGACTCTTCGTTAGATAAGTATGTTCTATTTGCTTTTCGAATATTAAATTCAGGTTTTGCTTCAAGTTTTTCTATTAATGACTTTATATTTTGTACATCAAATCCTTCCTTCATCTCAGCTGTTAAGTCTTCCAAAGCGAAGTATTGAAAAGGATTCTCATTAGCATCAGAATATTTATCAATATCCATAAGTTTATAAACAGAAGATAATTTTTCTCCTTCTGCTATATGAATTGTATACTCTGTATTAGTTTCAATACCACCTTTGTCACCGTGAATGAAATGTCCCCATTCCCAAGCTTGAGAGCCTAAAAACATAATACCCCCAACTATAGTTAGTGAAAGCCATAGAATAACTTTATTTTTTTGCATCTTATGACCAAAATTTACAGCTAAAACCATTGTTACAGAACTCATTATAAGAATAAAGGTCATTAGCGCTACGAAAAGAAGAGGATGTTCTCCATGCAAAAACGGAAAATGAGTAAATACTTCTTCAGCAATAGGCCATACATCTTCAAACTTAAATCGACTAAAGCCATAAGCTGCTAAAAAAGCAGAAAAAGTTAAAGTATCTGTTATTAAAAAGAACCACATCATTAATTTACCATAGCTAGATTCGTAAGGTTTATCGCCTCCCTCCCATGGTTTTCCGTAATTTTCTTTATTAGACATAGTTTTAAATTTTAAAATCTTTACAAAGGTAAAGAGTAGTTTTAGTTAATTTTTATCATAAGTATTTTAAAAAAAAGAATAGGTATAACCACAAGATACTAAGGAAGTGCCAATATATTGCTGTAATCTCTAATCCTAAAAAACTTTCTGAATTATATTTTTTTGTTTTAACATGTATAGCGGCAACAAATAAAGCAATTAAACCTCCAGCTAAATGCACTAAATGCGATAAAGTTAAAACGTATAAAAATGAGCCAGCAACATTACTACCTGCTCCTGTTAAATATACTCCCATGGATGTTAACTCTTTCCATCCATTAATCTGTAAATAAGTAAATAGTCCTCCAAGTAGAAATACACTAAGAATCAAAGCGAATATCTCTTTATTTTTCTTTATTCTTTGTGTTGCAATAATTAGAAGCAAACTACTAATAACTATAACAATAGTGCTGTAAACAAACCATTCAGGTAAAATAAAATCAACCCAATTCCCTTCAGCTTTACGCACTATATATGCTGATGTTAATCCTGCAAAAAACATAGCAATAGAACCCATTCCTACCCACAATAATTGCTTTAATGCTTTATTTTTAGCTGTATTCATAATCTTAATGTTCCTCTTCCCCTTCCTTTAATGGAACATCTTGTGGAATAAAATCAGCTGAAGCTCCAGGTTTAGAATAATCATAGGCCCATCTTGTAACAACAGGAAGATCGCCAGGCCAGTTACCGTGTATTCTCTCAACAGGTGTTGTCCACTCAAGAGTAGTTGATTCCCATGGATTTTTAGTAGCTCTAGGTCCTTTAAATAAACTATAAATGAAATTAAATATAAAAATAGCTTGGATGATAGCTCCAGTAAGCGCAAAGAAGGTGATGATACTATTTATATCACTTAATCCATCAAACATAGGGAAAGCACTATTTGTATAATATCTTCTTGGTAATCCGGCTAGCCCAAGAAAATGCATTGGGAAGAAAACTCCGTAAGCACAAATGAATGTTCCCCAAAAATGAAGGTATCCTAGATTCTTATTCATCATGCGTCCATACATTTTAGGAAACCAATGATATACACCAGCGAACATTCCATAAATTGCAGATAATCCCATAACAATATGAAAATGACCAACAACAAAATAAGTATCATGTACATTAATATCTAAAGCTGAATCTCCAAGTATTAAACCTGTTAATCCGCCTGTAATAAATGCTGAGACAGTCCCAATAGCAAAAAGCATGGCAGGCGTAAAACGAATATTAGCTCTCCAAAGCGTCGCTAGATAATTAAAAACTTTAACGGCAGAAGGTATAGCTATTAATAATGTTGTAAAAGTGAAAACTGATCCTAGAAATGGATTCATTCCAGTCATAAACATGTGGTGCCCCCAAACTATAAATGATAAAAAAGCAATTAACAATAACGCACCAACCATAGCTTTATACCCAAAAATAGGTTTTCGGGAATTTACAGCGATTACTTCTGATACTATTCCTAATGCTGGTAATAAAATAATATATACTTCTGGATGTCCCAAAAACCAAAATAAGTGTTCAAAAAGAATTGGACTACCTCCTACATTATGTAACATTTCCCCATTTATTATTATATCAGATAGATAAAAGCTTGTTCCAAATGATCGATCAAATATTAATAATAGACCACAAGAAAGTAAAACTGGAAAAGAAAGTACTCCTAAAATCGCAGTGATTAGTAGTGCCCATACAGTTAATGGTAATCGTTTCATTGACATACCAATTGTTCTTAGGTTTAGAATAGTAACTATATAGTTTAATCCGCCTAGAAGAGATCCAACAACAAATAAGGTAATACTAATTAGCCAAAGAGTCATTCCTGTGCCGGATCCCGGGATAGCTTGTGGTAGTGCACTTAGAGGAGGGTAAATAGTCCACCCACCTGAAGCAGGCCCTCCCTGAACATAAATTGAAGAAATTAATATGACAGTAGCAATGAAAAAGAACCAATAAGATAGCATGTTTATAAACCCTGAAGCCATATCTCTTGCTCCAATTTGAAGAGGAATAAGAAAATTAGCAAATGTTCCTGAAAGCCCAGCTGTTAAAACCCAGAAAACCAAAATGGTTCCATGCATAGTAACTAATGCAAGATACTTATCTGGATTTAGAGCTCCTGCTTCATTAATCCAGTCTCCAGGAAGTAAATTATATAAAATTGAACTCTCACCAGGGTTAGCTAGTTGAACTCTAAAAATTGCAGACATTAACATACCAATAATAGCCATAAACATTCCTGTGATAAGGAATTGCTTCGCAATCATTTTGTGATCCTGCGAGAAAATATACTTTGTAATAAAAGTTTCTTTATGATGATGTTCTGACATCTTATTATTTTTGAGTTAATAATTTTTCTGATAATACTTTTTGAGATGCAATCCAAGCATCATATTCTTCCTGAGTTTCAACTATAAAACTCATTTGCATATTGTAGTGAGCGGCTCCACAAATCTTATTACATAAAAGAACAAATTCAAAATCATCTCCTTCCTGTTCTTTCATCTCAGCTGTTGTTTGTGTTGGAGTAAATGCAAATTGTGTAGAGAGTCCTGGTACACAATTCATCTGCACTCTAAAATGAGGTAAAAAAGCAGAATGAATAACATCTTTTGCCCTAAACTTTAATAAAACAGGTTTGTCAACAACAAGATGAACTTCTCTAATCACTTTATCATCTTTAGAGTTAACATCGTTCATGTCCACGCCAAGGGCGTTTCGATCAGTTACTAATTTAAAATTAGCTTTTCCAAGCTTATTATCAGTTCCTGATTCTCTTGCAGTCCATTTAAATTGTTCTGCATATACTTCAATAATTTTAGCTTGAGATAAATCAGGATTCATCGACCGTTCCCATGTTCTTAATCCATAAACAATCAAACATGTTAATATGATTGTTGGTATAACAGTCCATATAACTTCAAGTTTATTGTTATGAGCAAAAAAGTATGCTTTATTATTTTTATTTCCTCTATACTTATAAGTGAAATAAAATAATAGCGGTGTTAAAGCAAAAAAGACAATCAATATTAACCCCATAGATACCTTCATTAATGCATCTATTTCTTGGCCATGAAGAGAACTAGCGGGAGGAAGTAATAAATGGTTCCATGTTATCATTTGCCAAACAACAAAAATTAAGAATGCACCTCCTACAACTAAAAATAATATTCCTTGTGTTTTATTATTACTATCAGTAACTTTATTAGGGTCCTGTTTCTTAATCTCAGATAACAGCTCACTTACCCTAGTTATTTGAACTAAAGCAGCTATTATTAAAATTGCAACTAATATGATTAATGTATTTGTCATTATTTAAATTTTATCGGATGCAAAAATAAAAAATCAATTTGAGCAAAGCTATGATTTTTATCATATTTTTAAAGAGAGGCTATATTTATACTCATTCTACCTAATTATAGACGTAATTGACATATTAGTTGTCAATACAGTTCCACTCAGCAAAAGATGTCGCTGTCTCAGAAAGAACAACTTTTTGCAAGATTATTCCATTTGGTAATTTATCTTTAATCTCACGAGCAAAATCGCACACTAAATTTTCGGAAGTTGGTTGATATGGTAAAAAGAAAACTTTCTCAAATGCAGACAAATCAACATTTGAATGAGGGGAATTAGCATTTAAAACTAGTGAATGATCATATTTATCAATAAGATCTGGTTTAACAATCTTTTTTAAAATTGAAAAATCTAAAACCATACCATCTTTGTTATGATTAGTCTCTTTTAAAATGCTGCCCTTAATGGTTACCCATAATCTATATGAGTGTCCATGAATATTTTTACATAGACCATCATAACCAAATAAAGCATGTGCCATTTCAAATTTAAATTCCTTAGTTATTCTAATCATTTTTATATAAGTTTAAATTAATTCTTTTGTGACTGTAGTACATCTTTTTATTTATCTCTTGTTTTCTTAAATTTTGTTGCTCTTCAATGGGTAAATTGACAACTTTTACGCAATCCAAAGAACAACATTTTTGATATGTATCTCTACAAACTTTACACTGCAAAAACAGTAAATTACAATTAACGTTATTACAATTAACATGATTGTCACAAGCACTGCCACATTGATGGCATTTACTTATAATATCATCAGAGATACGCTCTCCTCTCCTTTCATCAAAAACAAAATTCTTTCCAATAAATTTATTACTTAAGTGATTATCTTCAGATATCTGTCTAGTATAGTCAATAATTCCACCATGTAGCTGAGAAAGATTATTGAATCCATGATGCTTTAAATATGCGGAGGTTTTTTCACATCTAATACCACCTGTACAATATAAAAGTATTTGCTTATCTTCTTTTCCTTTCAACAAATCTTTAACAACTGGTAATTCTTCTTTAAAAGTTTCAACATCAGGACAAATAGCGCCTTCAAATTTTCCAATTTCACTTTCATAATGATTTCTCATATCAACTACTAATGCACCATCATCCATTGCTTTATTCCATTCTTTAGCATTTAAATGTTTTCCTACATTTGTGACGTCATATTCATTAATTGGTAATCCATCAGAAACAATTTGTTCTCTTACTTTTATAGTTAATTTGTAAAAAGAGGCGCCATTTTCTTCAACAGCAATCTTAAATGGCATCTTCTTAAAATATTTATTTGAATGTACATTAGATACAAAGTCGTCCCAATTATGCTCAGGGACACTTAATTGTGCATTTATTCCCTCATGAGCTAAATATATTCTACCAAATACTGATAAATCTTTCCAGTATTTATAGAGAGAATCTCTTAATTCGATGGGATTATCTATAATGACATAACGATAAAAAGAAATTGTTCTTCTGGCAAATTGTTCTTCATACAATTTTTTAAGAGCTAGTTCTTTACTTAATTTATTGAACATATCTTTTTTACCAGAATTCGGGTCCATATTTTATCTTTTTAAAAAGTAATGCAAATATACTAAATCTCAAAATTTAATCAATAAAAATATTTTGATTCAAATAACGTAATATGTTATCTTTGTAAAAATCTTTAAAATGGATGAAAAAATTCTAATTATTGGCTCTTCAGGGCAAATAGGTACTGAACTAGTTATTGAACTTAGAATGATACATGGTAATGAAAATGTAATAGCCACTGATTTAAAAACATCATCAGAAGAGGTTATGAACTCTGGTCCTTTTGAATATCTAGATGTAATGGATGAAGCGTTACTTAGAGATATAGTTAAGAGATATAATATTTCGCAAGTATACCTTCTAGCTGCATTATTATCTGCAACTGCAGAAAAAAACATTGAGTTGGGATGGCAACTAAATACTCGATCTCATTCACATGTTTTAGATTTAGCAAAAGATGGTTTGATAAAAAAGATATTTTGGCCATCTTCAATTGCTGTTTTTGGCCCGACAACTCCTAATAATACTCCTCAACATGCCATAATGGAGCCAAATACAGTTTATGGGATTTCAAAGTTAGCAGGAGAAAGATGGAATGAATACTATTTTAATAAATTTGGAGTTGATGTACGAAGTTTGCGATATCCTGGTTTAATTGGATGGAAATCAGTTCCAGGTGGGGGAACAACAGATTATGCAGTAGATATATTTTATAATGCTATTAAACATGGAAAATATACAAGCTTTATTTCAGAAAATACTCAGCTACCAATGATGTACATGTCAGATGCAATAAGAGCAACAATACAAATAATGCAAGCGCCAGCAAATCAAATAAAAATAAGATCTTCATATAATTTAGCTGGAGTAAGTTTTTCGCCTAAAGAAATTGCAGATGAAATATCCAAACATATTGCTAATTTTGAAATTAGTTACAACATTGATTATCGACAAGAAATTGCAGATTCTTGGCCTTCATCAATAAATGATTTGAATGCTCAACAAGACTGGGGTTGGAGAAAAAAATATGATTTAGAAAATATTACAAAAGACATGATCGCAAATCTTCAAAAGAAACTGTAACATTACTTAACTATGAGTAGAAAAATTAAAATCTATAATACCCTTTCTCGAAAGAAAGAAGAATTTAAGTCGATTATTAAAAATCATGTAGGGTTATATGTTTGTGGCCCTACAGTTTATGGTGATCCTCATTTAGGTCATGCAAGACCTGCAATAACTTTTGATGTAGTATTTAGATATTTAAACCACTCAAATTACAAGGTTAGATATGTTAGAAATATCACAGATGCAGGCCACCTTGAAAATGATGCAGAGGAAGGAGAAGATAAAATTGCAAAAAAAGCAAGACTAGAGGCACTTGAACCTATGGAGGTTGTTCAGTTTTATACTATAAGTTACCATAAAGCTATGAACGCTCTAAACTGTTTACCTCCATCAATAGAACCAAGAGCAACAGGACATATTATTGAACAAATTGAAATGGTAAAACAAATTCTTAAAAACGGATTTGCCTATGAAGTAAATGGTTCAATATATTTAGATGTAAATAAGTATAATAAAAAATATCCCTACGGTACTTTATCAGGAAGAAATATAGAGGATACGTTAGAAGGAACTAGAGTATTAGACGGACAATCAGAGAAGAAAAGTGCAGTTGACTTTGCTATTTGGAAGAAAGCAACCTCAGAACATATAATGAGATGGAGTTCTCCTTGGGGAGAAGGATTTCCTGGATGGCATATGGAATGTTCTGCAATGAGCGAAAAATATCTAGGCAAAACTTTTGATATTCATGGGGGTGGAATGGACTTGGTATTTCCACATCATGAAGCAGAGATAGCACAAAGTAATGCATGTAACAATTGTAACCCCGTAAACTATTGGATGCATAATAATATGATTACTGTAGATGGGAAAAAAATGGGGAAATCGCTTGGGAACTTTATTAATTTAGAAGAGTTTTTTAATGGAACTCACGATAAATTAGATAGAGCATATTCTCCAATGACTATTCGTTTTTTTATCTTACAAGCACACTACAGAAGTACAATAGATTTTAGTAATGTTGCATTGCAAGCCGCCGAAAAAGGACTTAAAAAACTTATGAATGCGATGGAAACATTGCAATCACTTACTTCTTCTGATAGCTCAACTTATGATGTAAGTGGACTAGAAAAAAAATGCTACGAATCAATAAATGATGATTTTAACACCCCTATTGTCATTGCACATTTATTTGATGGAGTTAGAATTATTAACTCAGTAAAAGACGGAAAAGAAAGTTTGAAACCTTCTGATGTTGAAAAATTAAAATCAATTTTCAATGTTTTTGTTAATGATATTTTAGGACTTGTTGCTACCAAAGAAAGTAGTGGAAAAGATCTTACAAATGAGATCATGGAGCTAGTTCTTCAACTCAGAGGAAATGCTAAAAAAAACAAAGATTTTAATACTGCTGATTTGATTCGCGATGAATTAGATAAAGTTGGGATTCAGATAAAAGATAGTAGAGAAGGAAGTAGTTGGGAAGTTGAAAATTAGATCTAATAGAATAAGCTGAAAATGTACTAATTTGGTAATTACTAATCAAAATGAATTCAAAAAGTGATTGGAAATATTTTAGGTATTTCCTCAAAAAAAATCAAAAACATATAACCAAAATGAGAGCTGTACTAATCATATCCACTTTATTTATTTTTGCGTGTTCGCCTGAATCTAAACAAAAAAATGAAGCTGTTTCAAAACTAAAAGTAAAAATTGAAGTTCCTACTTTTAATGCTGACTCTGCATATAGTTACATTCAAAAACAAGTAGATTTTGGACCTAGAGTTATCTCATCAAAGGCATGGAAAAATTGTGCTATTTGGTTAGAAAAAAAATTCAAAAATTACACACAAAATGTAATCATACAAGAAGCGCCGATCAGAACTTATGATGGCAAAAATCATACTCTAAAAAATATTATAGCAAGTTTCTCTCCTGAGAAAAATAATAGAATAGCCCTTTTTGCACATTGGGATTCTCGCCACATTGCTGACCATGATACTAAAAACCAAAATCGCCCTATACTTGGAGCAAATGATGGAGGAAGTGGAGTTGGAGTTTTAATAGAACTAGCTCGTCATTTTAGCATCAAAAACCCAAAAATTGGGATAGATATTATCCTATTTGATGCAGAAGATTATGGCCAGCCGGAAGATTCAAAATTTCCAATTATGCAAGATTCTTGGTGCTTAGGATCTCAATACTGGAGTGCTAATTTACATAAATCCAATTATTATGCTAGATATGGTATTTTGTTAGATATGGTTGGAGGAAAAGATGCTACTTTTAGACACGAAAAAATTTCAGCTTTTTATGGCTATAATATTTTACAAAAAGTCTGGAGAAAAGCAAATAAATTAGGTTATGGCAATTATTTTATTTATGAAGATGCTAATGAAATTCTTGATGATCATTACTATGTAAATACAATTACAGGCATACCAACGATTGATATCATTGAATACGACCCAACCACTAAAACTAATTTCAATAAACACTGGCACACCCATAAGGATGATATGGATAACATTGACAAAAACACACTTAATGCTGTAGGACAAACTCTTTTGGAAGTAATCTATAATGAATAAAAAAAAGGAGCTCTCTAAAATCTAATAAGGGCTCCTTTTTTACATAAACTTTTAATTTATTAAGTAATCGTATAACATGCGTTAGGATAAATTTTTAACCATCTGTTTAATTGAGCTTTATTTCTTAAGGTTACAACTAAACTTTCTGCTTTAAAAATTATTTTTGGAGTACTATTTTTAATTTTGATTACAGTATTAAGAGTCTTTTTAAGACTTTTTTTTCTTTTATATTTTTTAACCTCTGCCATTTAACTAAACATTCATTGGAACCTCCATAATTAGAACTCTACTTCCAATTGAACTAGAAATATTTATTGAATCAACCTGCCATAAACCAATAGCATCGCGTTTGTTTAATATATCTCCATTTATTTCAACCTTACCATCTATAATAAAAATATATATGCCATTGGAAATTGAATGTAATTTATAATTCGAAGTAGTAGTTTTTGTAAATTCTCCTAAACTAAACCATGAATTTTGATGAATCCAAACTCCTTGGTCTTTAATATCAGGAGAAAGTATTTGTGAAAATATATTTGGTTTAAGAAGTGACTTAATTGATAATTGTTGATAACGTGGAATAACATTTATTTTATTTGGATGAAGCCATATTTGAAGTACCTTGGCCGGTAAAATATCATCTCCATTATATTCGCTATGTTGAATACCTTTTCCTGCACTCATAACTTGAATATCTCCTTTCTTAATAACACTTCCATTCCCCATATCATCTTTATGCTTTAAGGAGCCCTGCAATGGAATTGTAATTATTTCCATATTCTCATGTGGGTGAGTACTAAATCCTTTGCCTCCTAGAATAGTATCATCATTAAGCACTCTAAGTGCTCCAAAATTCATTCTATCTGGATTATAATAGTTTGCAAAACTAAAAGTATGGTTAACTTTTAACCAACCAAAGTCAGCGCTATTTCTTGAATTAGCTTTGTGAATTACAGTGTTTTTAGTTTTATTTTCTTTATTTGGCATATGATTAAAACCTATATTTTTTCTTGAAATATTAAAACTAGTATTTATTTTTTGTACTGATGATGATACTTTAGGAATTAATAAACCAGAAAAAATACCTAATATAGATTTTTTAATAAAATCTGGACGTTTCATTTACTGTTAAAATGATAAGTTTATCACTAAATCAAATTCATCATAGATCATATTATCTCCTAATCCCTTAAAGAAACTTCCAGAACCATACTTAACATTAAATTTTGTTCTATCAATTTTAAGTTTAGTCAATGCACCGTTCTTTTTAATAGTTGTATTGAAATATACTTCTTCCGTATGTCCTTTAATATTTAATTCAGCCATACACTCATATGTGTTTTCATTAACTAAAGATACTTTAACTATTTTTAATGTAGCTCTTGGAAACTTAGAAACACTGAAAAAGTCATCAGACTTTAGATGTCCTTCGAGTTTTCCTTTGTATTCTCCAGTTAAATCTGTACATACTAATGAGTTCATATCGATTATAACTTCACCACCAGTTAATTTTTTATTTTCAAATGATAGAGAACCTGAAGCTACATTTATTTCTCCCTCATGACTTCCTGTAACTTTATGCCCTTTCCAGATTACAGTACTTTCTTTAACATCGATTTTGTTTTCTTTAACTAGACTAGTTGCATTAGCATAAAATACAGATCCAGCAAAAATTACTAGAGTAAATAAAATAGATTTAATAATTCTATTTGTATTCGCATGTGATCCATCACAATTTCTATTTGGATCTTTAGTTTTTCCACATTGACATTTCGCTCTTTTTGATGATTCTTTCATTTTAATTTTCATTTTAATTAATATTTATTTAATAGTTTTGCAAAGTAACTAATAAAAGTAATATAAAGTAACTGTAACAAATTAGTAACTTTGAAAAACTAGTAATATTAATGTAACTAATAATAATATGAAGGAAAATAGTAAATGTACAGCAAGTATTTTTAACAAAAAAGTTGGAGGTAAATGGAAGTTAACAATCATCTATAATCTTCGCAATAAAGATTTACGTTTTGGTCAATTAGCAAATTTAATTGAGGGAATTTCAAGAAAAGTTCTTACAGATCATCTTAAGCAATTAGAGGTTGACAATCTTATAAAAAGGGAATCATTTAATGAATCTCCACCAAGAGTTGTATACTCACTTACAGAGTCAGCAAAAGCTCTGCAAAAAGTACTTTATTCAATTGATAAATGGGTTGTTGAATTTGAAATGAAATAAATGACAAAAAACAAAACAACTGTAAAACAAGCATTCAAAGAATTTATTTGGCCTAGAAAATGGATTGTATTAACTGGATTACTTCTAATTGTAATAAGTAGATTATCAAGTTTAGTGTTGCCATTAAAAAGTAAAGAACTATTAGATGTTATAATCCCAAATAAAGATTTAGAAGCACTAGCTTATTTAGTAATAATTGTAGCCAGTGCTATTTTTATTCAATCTTTAACATCATTTGCATTAGCGAGATTGTTAAGTGTCGAAGCTCAATTGTTAATTTCAAAATTAAGAGTTAAAGTTCAAAAGCAAATGCTGTCTTTACCAATATCTTTTTTTGACAATAATAAATCGGGAGCTTTGGTTTCAAGAATCATGACGGATGTTGAAGGAGTTAGAAATATTATTGGTACTGGATTAGTACAACTATTTGGCGGATCAATTACTGCAATCATATCCTTATTATTATTATTAAATATAAGTGTAGAGTTGACATTATTAGTTTTGACGCCTGTACTTCTATTTGCGGTAATTGCAATTAAAGCCTTTGGCTATATCAGACCTATTTTTAGAAAAAGAGGCCAAATTAATGCTGAAGTAAATGGGAGATTGACAGAAACTATGAACGGAGTAAGAGTTATAAAAGGTTTTAACGCAGAACATCAAGAGAGTGAGAGTTTTTCATTAGGGGTTAAAAAATTATTTGAAAATGTTAAAAAGAGTTTAACAGCAACTGCAATCATGACAAGTTCATCAGCATTTTTATTAGGGCTTGCATCAGTAGGTATAATGGGGATGGGAGGGAAAATGATTATTGAAGGAAATCTTACAACTGGAGATTTTTTATCTTTTACTTTATTATTAGGTTTTATGATAGCCCCTATTGTTCAAATGAGTAATATTGGAAGTCAGCTAACTGAAGCATTTGCCGGACTAGATCGTACTAATGAACTAATGAATATTTCTTCAGAGTACGACAATCTTAATAGAAATATTAAACTTGTAAATGTAATAGGTAATATAGAGTTTCAAAATGTATCTTTTGCTTATGATAAAGGGAAAGAGGTTGTTAATAATATTAGTTTTAATGCACAAAAAGGAACTGTAACTGCTTTAGTTGGATCTTCAGGTTCTGGAAAATCAACAATAGCTTCTTTAATTGCAAGTTTTATCTCCCCTATTTCAGGCTCTATCTATGTTGATGAAAGCAATCTTGCAGAAATAGATTTAAAATCATTTAGAAGTCATTTAGGTGTTGTTTTGCAAGATGATTTTTTATTTGAAGGGACAATCAGAGAAAACATCTTATTTCCGAGACCTCATGCAAATGAAGAACAATTGTTAAATGCAGTGCATTCTTCATATGTGAATGAGTTTACTGACCGTTTTGAAAAAGGATTAGATACATTAATTGGTGAACGAGGAGTAAAACTCTCTGGAGGCCAAAGACAGAGAATAGCAATAGCAAGAGCAATTCTAGCAAATCCTAAAATACTAATTTTGGATGAAGCCACTTCTAACCTTGATACAGAAAGCGAAACATTGATTCAAAAAAGCCTAAACGAATTAATGAAAGGTAGAACAACTTTTGTGATTGCACATCGCCTAAGTACAATAAGAAAAGCAAATCAGATTTTAGTTATTGAAAATGGTGAAATCGCTGAACATGGAACACATGATGATCTTATTAAGCAAAAAGGTAGATATTATGATTTAGTTACTTTTCAAAGTGTCATATAGATATACATTACTATGCTAAGCATAGTTTTATGATTAAGAATAATTATTTTTGAATTGTTTAAGTTATTCCTTGTGACCAATTTATATGACGTTTCATAAATATTATAAAAATTTAGTTCAGGATATTCCAACATTTACTAAGTTATCTTTTAGCGTAAGATATGTTATCGAGCATACTCTAGGCTGGTTCCCACCTCTTCTTTCTATTATTAAAAAATGGGAATCCAAAATTCAGAAAAAAATATATACAAGTGTTAAACATCATCCGAAAACTATATTAAAAATAGATGAACTTGACAAACTCTACTGTCCATCTAAAATAAAAAATCATTATATAAAAAAAGGAATCCCATTTGTTATACGTGATGGCGCCAAAAATTGGGATGCTTTTAAACATTGGGATTTTTCTTTTTTTAAAGATAATTTTGGTAACCATCCAGTTTTATTATCTAATCATGATGATTTAGGAGAAAATATAGAATCAGAGCCTAGAAATTCGAATCTGAAAAACATAATTGATGGAATCAACAACAACTCATTAGATTATGCTAGATTTAATCCATTACTGGATAATTACCCTCTATTACAAACTAGTCTTAATCAAAAGTGGTTAAACGATGTTAGAGATACAAAATTTAAAAAACATCATGTTCTTTTTATTGGAAATAAGAAGACAAAAACACCTATTCATAATGCTGGTAATGAAAATTTGTTTGTTCAAATAAGAGGGCAGAAAAAATGGTTAATTTGGCATCAAAATGCTCATTATATATTTAATCCTAAAGTAAATCGAGCACCTGCCAAATCATCAGATATTAACCCTTATAATACTGATAAAAATAACAACTCTGCTTTTCAGTATCTTCCCAAATGTGAGATTACACTAAATGAGGGCGACATAATTTTTATCCCTTCTTATCTATGGCATTATGTAGAAAATAAAACAGCAACAATTGGCATTGGCATAAGATGGCTTTCAGTAAAAAATTCATTTAAAAATAATCCTCTTTTTTCCTTTCTTGAATTACTTAATACATCTCCATCAATATTCACAACATTAAATTGGGAAAAAGGGTTTGACTTTAATAAAATAATGATGTTAAATAAAAATAAATAGCTGTCTTACTTTGTTCTTTTATTTTTTTTTCTGTTAGCAAAAAACTCTTGTTTCTTTTTCTGCTTTTGCTTTTCAAATTCTTTCCTCTGTTGTGGATTCATTGGTAAATCAGTTTGAGGAAATTTATGATTCTTTATTTCAGTTAAAGATGATTTGATTAATTTTTCTATATCTTTCGCGTATATGTTTTCTTCAGGTTCACAAATAGATATTGATTGTCCCTTTTCTCCAGCTCGACCACACCTTCCAATTCTATGCACATAAGTTTCAGGCTCATTGGGGATATCAAAATTAATTACAAAATTTAATTTATCTATATCAATTCCTCTTGCAGCAATATCAGTAGCAACTAAAACTCTTACTTCTTTGTTCTTAAAAGATTTTAATGCTCTCTGGCGTTGTGGTTGTGATTTATCTCCATGAATTGCAACAGCTGCTATATTCTTCTTTTTAAGATTTTTAACTAACCTATCTGCACCATGTTTTGTTCTAGAGAAAATTAATACCTGAGAAAGAACCTTGTTTTTTAAAATATCAGTAAGCAATGCTCTTTTATCACTTTTGTTTGTGTAGTAAATAAGTTGGTCTATAGTGTCAGCAGTAGCTGAAGTTTGATGAACAGAAACTTTTTCAGGATAATTTAATATTGAATTTGAAAGTTTAAGGATGTTATTTGGCATTGTTGCTGAAAAGAAAAGTGATTGCCTCTGCCTTGGTAATTTATCGATTATTTTATTAATATCGTTAATAAACCCCATATCAAGCATACGATCTGCCTCATCCAACACAAAATATGATATATCTTTAAGTGATATATAGCCTTGACTCATAAGATCTAATAATCTTCCTGGTGTTGCAATTAATATGTCTACACCTTTTTTTAATTTATCAGTTTGTTTAATCTGTTTAACACCTCCAAATATTACTGTATTATTTATATCTGTATATTTTGAGTAAGTAGTGAAATTTTCACCTATTTGAATAGCAAGTTCGCGAGTTGGGGTTACAACTAAGACATTAATTCTCTTAAAAGAAGGCTCATTTATATCAACTATCATATGATGTAAAATTGGCAATGCAAAAGCAGCTGTTTTACCTGTGCCTGTTTGAGCAGATCCAAGAATATCTTTCTTATTTAAGATATGTGGAATTGCTTTTTCTTGAATTTTTGTAGGAGTAATATATCCCTCATCTTTTACTGCTTTAAGTAAAAATGGATGTAGCTTAAGGTCGTCAAATTTCATAATATTTTTTTAAAATTACACATGGTTAAAATAACAATGAAAAATTTGTAATTCACTCTCCACAACCTTCAACATACAAAATTTCAAAGTCATAAACCACAAGAATTTTCTTGCTATTTCTGGAGTCAATTTTCATTGTAGCATCAAGCACAGATTCCATAGGGAAATATTCCATTTCACATACTGCTAAATACAGCGTTTCTAATTCTTTAATATTTTCATTAGGAAATTCAAGTTCATACTCCAAGAGTGATTCTTCATCTTTAAAGATATGAAGACCTTCACCATAAATCCACCAACCTTTATAGTTTTTTGAATATGTATCTTCGGCTATATTTTTTAATTGTGTTTCCGATTGTTGTTTAAGATTAAACGATTCAAATTCAATCTTACAAGAAGATAGCAAAATCACAATCATAAAAAATAAAGTACTTTTTGTTACTTTCATCTGTAAAAATTCATTTCATCAATATATTTCCATGCATTATCTGGAACAAGATATGAAACATCTTTACCTAATTTAATTGAATTCCTAATAAATGATGCAGAAACTTCCATTTGAGGGACATCTTTTATTATATATATATTTTCATCCTCAGTGTAATTATCAAATCCGTTTCTTGGATAAACATAAATTTTGAAATCTGAAATAATCTGTGAATAATTTTTCCATTTATGCAGATTCTTTAAATTATCTGATCCGATAATTATTACGTATTCATCATTAGGGTTTTTTTCCTTCAATCTAACCAAAGTATCAATTGTATATGATGGTTGAGGCATACTAAATTCAATATCTGAGACAAGCAATTTATTATTGTTTTCAATTTCTGATTTAATTATCATTAAACGATGATGTTGATGTAATAATGTTTTTTTTGCTTTAAACGGATTCTGAGGTGATACAACAAGCATAACCTTTTCTATGTCAGTAAATTCAGCTAAATAAGAAGCTATTACTTTATGCCCAATATGCATTGGATTAAAACTTCCGAAAAATAAACCAACTTTCATTTATTAATTTATAAAATCATTAACAAGATATAAGACTTCGTTGCAAGCTAATGAAAAATCATCATTTAATACTATTTTATCAAATTCAAGATTTCTTGAAATTTCAGATTCAGCTTTATTTAACCTTATGTTGAGGGCGTCTTCATTCTCCGATCCTCTAGCGCTTAACCTTTTTTGTAAAATTTCTAATGAAGGTGGCATAATAAAAATAGCTAAACAATCTTGACCAAATTTTTGTTTAATATTCAAAGCGCCTGCTACATCAACGTCAAAAACTACAATTTTATTACTGTCTGTAATTCTTAAGATCTCAGACTTTAAAGTCCCATAAAATTGATTGTCATAGACTTCTTCCCATTCTAATAAATCATTTTCTTTAATTTTATTTTTAAACTCCTCATTAGTAAGAAAATAATAATCTTTTTTATCGATTTCATTTTCTCTTTTCGCTCTACTAGTAGCCGAAATAGAGAAAGTTAACTTCTTTTGATTTTTTAATAAAAAATGAACGATAGAAGTTTTACCTGCTCCAGAAGGCGCTGAAATCACAATAATTTTTGACATTATAAAATATTTAATAGCTGTTCTTTAATTTTTTCTAATTCATCTTTCATTTGAACTACAATTTTTTGCATTTCAACATCTGAAGATTTAGAGCCAATTGTATTTATTTCTCTTCCTATTTCTTGAGATATAAATCCTAATTTTTTACCATTAGGTGTGGTAGAATCCATAGAAGTAATAAAATAAGTTAAATGCGCATCTAATCTTACTTGTTCTTCTGTAATATCCTGTTTTTCTAAGTAGTAAATAAGCTCTTGTTCGAATCTATTCTGATCAATGGATTTACTTTCAATCTCAGACAGTTTTATTGTTAAATTATTTTTAACTTTCTCTATTCTTTTTTCTGATAGAGGAATAATACGTTTTAAAAAAATAGCAATTTTATCGATTCTAGATTTAATATCTAGCTCTAATTTTTCTCCTTCCACTATTCTGTATTGCAATAAATTAGAAATAGCAGTATCTATAGCCTGACTAATATTATGCCATTCATCTTTGTTTGCTATCTCTTTTTCTTTCTCAAAGACATCGGGCATCTTAAGTAATGCAGGTAGTATATCTGATTCAAAGCCTCTCATTTTAAAATATGATTGCTTATTCAAGCCAAGGTCATTTTTTAATTGTAAAATCTGTTTATGATAATCTTTTAAAACTTCGATATTCAGACTAAGATTGGTAGAAGATACAATATTTTGTCGCCAAATTGAAAGCTCAATTTTTCCTCTATGCAATTTTTTAGATAATAACTTTCTTAATTCTATCTCTTTACCTCTATAGCTTGAAATCATCTTGATATTCGTATCTATCTGCTTTGAGTTAAGAGATTTTACTTCAATTGTAAAATGTGATTTTTCTAGAATGATTTCGGCTTTGCCATAGCCTGTCATAGATTGTATCATTATGTAAAATTTTTACAAATTTAGGAAAGTTTCTGTTTCATTGACTCAGAAGGACGGATACTTACTAAGTAAACACCTGAAAAAATAAGTACTGACGCTATAATCTTTTTTTCATCTAAAAAATCTGCGCCCAAAAATATTGCAAAAAGAGATGCTAGAATAGGCTGTAAATATATATAAATGCTAACAGTAGAGGCAGTTAGTGTTTTTAATGCAGAGGAATTTAATAAGTATGCAATAAATGTAGTACATACGACTACAAATATTATTTCTAAATAAATATTAACAGGTATAGTTCCCCATTTAACAATTGTTAAATCATCGTATCCAAATGGCAAAACAAATAACAAACCAAAAGCAAACACATAAAATAATACTGTCAATGGATGATATTTATTTAATAATGGCTTAACGATAACTAAATACAAACCATAGCTTGTAGCATTAATAAAAACAAATAAATTTCCTGTTGAATTATTAGAAGATAAATCAATAGCTCCATCGCTTAAAATTAATGTAGATGCACCTACAAATCCTAAAGTTATACCAAGAATCTTTCTAAAAGAAATAGCTTCTTTAACTATTATAAAAGAAAGTAGCATTACTAATATTGGATTAGTAGTCATAACTATGGCTGCATTAATTGGTGTTGTTAAATTTAACCCCTCAAAAAAAAAGAGTTGATTTATTGCTACACCAAATAAACCACATAT